>ERZ1699236.461-NODE-461-length-10625-cov-2.082111_pt1 | contig 10625 bp, 10 predicted proteins | sample MGYA00581538_ERZ1699236 | MGnify/ENA primary metagenome ERZ1699236 (study PRJEB42319, sample SAMD00040336) | human oral metagenome | material: saliva | host: Homo sapiens | study: EMG produced TPA metagenomics assembly of PRJDB4115 data set (Metgenomic analysis of... | reverse complement strand
GGAAATAGCGTTGCCACTGTCGCGCCTTGACTATTGACCAATACCGACAAGACAAACAGGGCAAAGGCAAAGGTCCATGGTGCAGATTCAACCAAATGGCTGACGGTCGATTCCACTTCTGTTAAGTGGCCGCTCATCAAGGTATCGCCTAACCAAGCCACGCCAAATACTGCAATCACGGCACGCATACCGGCATGGAATACCGAACCTCGGGTAATCGCATCGCCATTGGGTTTACACGCCAAAATAATCAGCGCAGAAGCAGACAACATCACAATTTCAATCGTATGCGCCATACCCATAGGCTTGATCGCGCCATCGTGTTCAAAAGCAGGACGCAGCTCAGGCAGCGCACCCATCACAACCACCAGCAATGCCGCAGTCAAGAAAATACCGACCGACAATTTGGCTTTCGGCGAAATGGCGACATCGGTTTGTTGTTCCTCCACATCAATATATTCTTTCACATAATTCGGGTCTTTCAACAAAGCCTGATAATGCGGATCGTCTTTCAATTCTTTGCCCAGTTTGTTTACGAACACGCAAGCCAAACCGATACCCAAAATCGTGGACGGAACGGTGACTTTCAACACATCCGCCATCGTGATGTGCTGCGGCTCAAGCATGGAGACGCAGGCAACAACGGCGGCGGCAATCGGGCTAGCAACAATCGCAAATTGGGAAGCGATAACCGCCATTGTCAACGGACGGGAAGGACGGATGCCATTGCGGCGGCTGACTTCGGCAATCACGGGCAAGACCGAGTAAGCCACATGGCCCGTACCTGCCAACACGGTAAAGATGTATGTTACCGCCGGCGCGATAAAGGTGATGTATTTCGGATTGCGGTGCAACACGCGCGTGGCAATCTTAATCATATAGTCCAAACCGCCGCTGGCCTGCATGGCCGCTGCGGCAGACACTACCGCCATAATCATCAGCATCACATCAATCGGCGGGCTGGTCGGTTGAAGATGAAAACCAAAAGACAATACGGCCAAGCCGATACCGCCGAGCACACCCAAACCAATACCGCCAACCTGCGCACCAATCAGGATACACAGCAGCACAATGGCAAACTGAATAAAAAACATAGTTGACATCACAACTCCCAAAATCCGGCCTTAGCCGAAATAAAATTACAAACGGTTGGATTATAGAGTAAACCCTCTTCCCTAACCATACTTTACCTAATTATACATACTGATCTACATCAAATGAATAATATTCTCATTTAACCAATAGACTCATCAAAAGCACAAAAAAGGCCGTCTGAAGATTTTCAGACGGCCTCTACGATTCAGATGAAATGATAAGGCTATTTTCCGGCTACTTCTTCATCTTTTATAAAATCAGATACGCCATGAACACAGCGGATTTTGCGTTCTGACAACGTTGCCTCCAACAAAGCATCGTTTTGCGGCAAGGAATCGCGTTCTGCCTCATTGTGCCAGAGGTGGTACGCAATGCCGGCAAATTTCAAATTATGGCGTTTCATCCCGTTATGATAGCAACGGGCGACAAATTCACTGTCTTCCCTGCCCCAACCGACAAAGCTATTGTCAAACCCGTTGACGGCCAGCGCATCGCTGCGGAAAAAGCCCATATTGCAGGTTTTGATGCCTTTGTGTTTGCGGTTGCCTTTTCGGCCTGCCAGTTTGGCCAAACAACGACAGCGCAGGGCTGAAAGCCGTTTTTCTATTCCCGAGCTGAACATGGACAAAGCAGGCAAATCGCCTTCGTCTAAAATATCCTGCGTTTTATCCTCAGTCAAAATCACGCGGGAACCCTGTATCAAACGGCCTCTGCGGGCAATCTTCAAATGATCGGCGATAAAAGACGGATCCAAGACCATATCGCCGTCAATCAACACAATATAATCGCTTTTCGCCTGCGCCAACGCACGGTTGCGCGATTCGGCGGCACGAAAGCCCCTATCCGGCTGCCATGAATGCTTAACAGGAATGCTTGTTCTGCGGCGGATAAAATCAACCACTTCGGCGGTTTCCTGCCTTGAGCCGTCATCCGCGACAATAATCTCATCCGGCAGACGGGTTTGCGATAAAGCCGATTTCAACACCAGCTCCAGAGCATCAGGGCGGTTGTAAGTGGTGATGATGAGGGAGACGGTTATCGTGCGGTTGCGCTCGTAGAGTTTGACATATTTGTAATACGAACCTTGCGCGTTGGACACCGAAATCGTCAGCCCGTCCGCGCCATAGGCAAAACCACGCTTGAGCAGATAGTTTTTCACAAACGATACGCCGCCATGCAGCAAAGCCTTAAACGGCGAACTGTCTTTCTTGAAGCGGTTTTCTTCCGCATACAGCGAGCTGTACTGCTGCATTTTCTGAATCAGCCCTTCGGCGTTTTCAAAAGAATAATGTTTCAGACGGCCATCGAGTTGTTTAACCTTGGCTTCCTGTGGCAACACCAAAGACTCATGCACCTGACGGTCGGAAAAACGGGTAAATCTGCGATGATAAAGGCGAGGAATAATATCCGGATACCAACCGCAGCCTTTAATCAAGCAGCCGTGATAATGGTTCAGACGGGAAAGCGAAAAGATATGCTCCTTCTCATTTTCCAAAACGGCCGCACGAATGGCTTCGATTAAAGCCTCATCCGCCACTTCATCGCTGTCTATGCTGAAAATCCAATCGTTTTGCGCCAGTCTGGCCGCCAGATTTTTCATCGGGCCAAACCCGATAAAGTCATGCTTGTAATAGCTGACATTGGGAAAGCCCTTGGCAATTTCAAAAGTACGGTCGGTCGAGCCGTTGTCCAACAACAGGACTTCGTCAAAGTCTTTCAGCGCACTCAAAACTTCTGAAAGATAACGTTCTGAATTTTTTACCAACATGGCGGCGGTTGCCGGAATTGTGTGCATCATAAAAAGGCCGTCTGAAAAAGGAAGCTGTATTTTAACCGATATACCGCTACAATATGTCCTCCTTTTTTCAGACGGCCTGACTCATGCAGCTTATTCTTGCCCCCATGCAGGGGCTGGTGGACGATGTGATGCGCGACCTGTTGACGCGCATCGGCGGATTTGACGAATGCGTCAGCGAATTTGTCCGCATTACGCACACGGTCCACTCACGCGCCACTTGGCTTAAATATGTTCCCGAAATCGCCCATGCCAACCGCACGCCGGCCGGCACGCCCTGTACTGTCCAGCTTTTGGGTAGCGATGCGGGAAACATGGCCGTCAATGCTTTGGAAGCCGTGCACTTCGGTGCGGACAAAATCGACCTCAACTTCGGCTGCCCCGCGCCGACGGTCAACAAACACAAAGGCGGCGCAATCTTGCTCAAAGAGCCGGACTTGATTTACCACATCGTCCACACCCTGCGCCAACGCCTGCCGCAACACATTCCGCTGACTGCCAAGATGCGGCTCGGTTATGAAGACAAAAGTCTGGCATTGGAATGCGCTTCTGCGATTGAAAACGGCGGCGCATGCGCGTTGACCGTCCATGCGCGCACCAAAGCCGAAGGCTACGAGCCGCCGGCACATTGGGAATGGGTGCGCAAAATCCGCGATGCAGTCAGTATTCCCGTTACCGCCAACGGCGATGTGTTTAGCCTTCAAGACTATCTTGACATTAAAACCGTCAGCGGCTGCGACAGCGTGATGCTCGGGCGCGGCGCGGTTATCCGTCCAGACTTGGCGCGGCAAATCAAGCAATATGAAAACGGCGAAACAGTGAAAGACACCGACTTCGCCGAAGTATCTTCATGGATAGTCCAGTTCTTCGACTTATGCCTTGCCAAAGAGGCCAACAACAAATATCCGGTTGCCCGTTTGAAACAATGGCTGGGCATGATGAAAAAAGAGTTTGAACAGGCGCAGATATTGTTCGACCGTATCCGCGCCGTCAAAGAAGCGGACGAAGTAAAACAGATTCTGCTGTCGTTTGAACAAGAGATGCATTCATAATTCAAAAAGGCCGTCTGAATTTCAGACGGCCTTTAATATGATTACTGACAGATATAATCAGCCAACAGTCTGCCTTTTTCCGCACTGGCTGCATTGGCCATATTCACATGCCTGGTCTCAGGGCCATTCTTGGATTTCAGGGCTTCGCCATATTTTTTGGCAAACTCTTTATTGGCACTGGTCACCCTTGACTCAGTGGAATCCAATATAAAACCGTCTTGCTCATATTTGCCTTGCGCAGTGATAATCAAGATATTTTCAGGCGAAGGATAATCCGGGAAATTAACATAGTTGGTAACCAGCTTGTAGGAAACGCCTTTGCCGTGTTTCATATCCTGACAGATGCCGTTAGGCGCGGTAAAGACTGCATGGCCGATACGGCCGTGGCCGAAATCGTAAAAATCGATTCTCTTCGCGGAAGCCAATTGTTTTTTATCGTTGCCGTCATTTACATTTAATGACTTGCCGTTTACCAGAAACAGGGTTGGCAACAAGGGGCTGCCATGAGAGGCTTCCAAATTATATGCTTCGCCCAACAGCTTGCCTTGGCGATACACCGTCAAGACAGGCTTTTTCAGACCATTTTCCGGATTGCCGGTTTTCTTAAAAGAAATCTTCTGAACCACATTGCCAAATTCATAATAAGGTCGCGACTGCACACCTGTTTTCGTATCCTGCAGGGCGCTCCAGCTACCGTCCGTCGCTTGGGCGCATGCAGTCACGGTAGCAAACAGAATACCCGATAGTAAAACTTTAGAATGTTTCATTCATAAACTCCTTCTCAAGTAAACAAAAAAACGGATGTGTGCCTTTACTGCTTATTTTTGTTTCTTTCTTTATTAAAATTTTAGAACTATTGTACTAACTTAGCAAGGGATTAAAGAACAGGCCGTCTGAACATTCAGACGGCCTTGATTAAGCTCAAATTTTAAGAAGCCAAAACGCGGTGGAACAAAATCTCATTTTCCAAATGGATATGGTCTTTCAAATCATCCACCATCTCTTTGGCCAAAGTGTACAAACGGGTCCAGCTGCCGCAAGCGCCTTCGGGAAGCTCAAAATTATTGGTCAATTCTTCCAAGCGCGCGATGGCCTGATCGTGGTCTTCGTGTTCATGCATCATCACGCTGATGGGCATGGCCGCGCCGCGACCCACACCCTGATTAATCATCGGGAACAACATGCGCTCCTCTTTCATCATGTGCATCAACAGCTCGTTTTGCATATAGGCCAACAAATCAGGAACTTCGGCAGGAAAAGTATCGGCATGAACCTGCGCTACTTTTTGCGCCAGCGGAACCAACTCTTCAAACTGGGCACGGTGGACATTGAGGTAACGCTGCAAAATATGGTCAATGGTGGAATTGAAAGGCGCGGTTTCCCAAAGGGTAAAGTCGGTCATGGCTGTGTTCCTTTAAAGATTTATATTGAATGAATGTTAGACATAAGGATACACGCAGCTACCGTCTTTGTATAGCTTTTTAATTGTTTAATTAATTGATAATAAAAGTTATTTTCAAATTTAAAATAACAAACAGGCCGTCTGAAACATAAAGTCAAAGTTTCAGACGGCCTGCCCTTTTCTTAAATAATCCAACGATATAACGCAATCATGACCGGCATGGTTACCATACACAGCAAGGTTGTCAGCCCATAAATCGCGCTGGCTTTTTGGGCATTTTTGCCGTAAACAACCGCCATTTGGGTAACTGTCGCAGCGGCAGGCGAAGTCGTTGCCAAAAAGCTGATTAAAACAACCGTATCCGTATGCACATCATGATGGGCAAAACCGCAAACTTTGACGGCAAAAAGCAATAATATCGGAATCAAAATCAGCCTTAAAAAAGCAACGAGATAAAGCCTCGGCGTCCACATAATCGAGCGTAGCGGCAAAGAAGCCAAAAGCATACCCGCCACCAACATGGCAACTGGGCCAATCATACTGCCCACCGTCGCCAAAGTATTATCGACAATGTGCGGCAGCTTGATTTGAAAGGCAAACATCAGCAGCCCGACCAACATGGATAAGATGTTGATATTGGTGAAAATGGTTTTCCAAGCCACATTGCCGCGACCGCAAATCAACAGGCGCAGATGCGTCCAAAACAAAAACGTCTGCACCAAGATAAAACCGGTGGTATAAATTACCCATTCCGGCCCAAAGACCGACATCACCAAAGGAATAATCAGGTTGCCCGAATTGCTGTACACCGTCGCCGCGTGTTCGAGCGCATCGAGTTTGAATACGCACTTAAACACCCTGCCCAAAACAATCAGCACTATATGAAAAAACACCGCCAGCATGACGGAAAGCTTCAACCCTTCGATAATCTGCGGCGTATTGTCCATCTGAAAAGCATGAATCATGACGGACGGGCTAATCAAATAAAGCGCAATGACGGAGAGCGTGTAGCTGTTTTCCGATTTCAACAGCCCGGCCTTCACCAAAGCCACGCCCATCAAAACAATCAACGTCAGCTCGGTAATTTTTCCGGCAAGCAGAAAAGAGGTTTCCATAACAAAAAAAAGCGGCAAAAACATTGATTTTACGCTTCTACCGCTTGGCATGCCAAATTCAGACGGCCTGAAGCCTTTTTCCAACAACCCGACATAATTTGCCCTACCGCAAAGCAAACCAATATAAATCTGTCCGTATATCCGCTATAATCAGCCATTTTCTTCAAACAGGAAACATCATGTCCCCCAGCCGTTTCAATCAAACGGGCCCCAAAATCGGCCTGAGCGTACGCCTTGCAGAAACCCAAGCTGAAATCGAAGCCGCCCAAAGATTGCGCTATCAGGTTTTTGCCCAAGAATTGGGTGCGGAAATCGAAAGCAATGACGGCCGCGATGTCGATCCTTATGATGAGCATTGCCACCACCTGCTCGCGTTTGACGATGCAACCGGCGAAGTTATCGGCTGCTACCGCCTGATTACCGAAGAAACCGCCAAAAAAGTCGGCGGCTGGTACAGCGAGCATGAATTCGACCTTGAGCCTTTGAAAGACATCCTGCCGCAAACCGTCGAACTCGGCCGCGCCTGCACCCACCCGGACTACCGTAACGGCGGCTTGGTCATGCTGTTGTGGACCGGTTTGGTCAAATTCATGAAAGACGAAAACCTGCGCTTTATGATTGGTTGCGGCAGTATTGAAATGCGCGACGGCGGCAGCGATGCGGCCGGTCTGTATCATGCTTTAAAAGGCAAATACCTCGCTCCGGAACAATGGCGCGTCAAACCGCTCAACCCGCTCAAATGGGACAGCATCACGCCGTCTGAAAACCCGCCTGTACCCGCACTGATCAAAGGCTATCTCAAAGCAGGCGCGTGGTTTTGCGGCGAGCCTTGCGTCGATGAAGCGTTCAACTGCGCGGATGTGCTGATCATGATGGACATCAGCCACCTTTCCGACCGCTACTTGCAGCGTTTCGCCCCTAAAACCGAGTCATAATAAAAGGCCGTCTGAAACTCCAGACGGCCTGCCTCATCTTTTATAAAAACACACACAATGACCGCCAAAATCCGTTTTATCTTCCGTCTCCTTTGCATTGCCGGCTGCCTTTTGTACGGCATGGCCGAAATGTTTTTTCTGTTTCCCTTTTACAGCAGCAAACGCAAACTGCGCGCGATCCAATTATGGTCGCTGCGCGTGCTCGCCTCCTGCGGCATGAAACTGCAAACTTTCGGCACGCCGCCGCAAGAAGGCCGCGGCCAGATGCTTATCAGCAACCATATTTCATGGTTGGACATTATGGCGGTCAACGGCGCTTTCCCCGGCCGTTTTGTAGCAAAAGATGATGTGGCAAAATGGCCGGTGGTCGGTTATCTTGCCACGCAGGCACAAACGGTTTACGTCTCGCGCAACCGCGGCATCAAAGGCAATTCTGCCAAAATCGCCGGCGTAACCGAAGCGCTGAAAAACGGCGATACCGTCACCATTTTCCCCGAAGGCACCAGTACCGAAGGCCGTGAAATCCTGCCGTTCAAACCCAGCTTTTTTCAGACGGCCTATGATGCAGGCGTACCGATTATTCCGGCGCTCTGCCGCTATCCGAATCCGGACGGCAGCAGCCCCAATCCGCACACTGCCTACTACGGCGACATCAGCCTCTGGCAATCCATCTGCATGGTCATCAGCCAGCCTTCCAGCACGGTCGAGCTGCATTTTCTTGATCCGATTGAAGCGGGAGAAGACCGCTACGCTACCGCGCTTCAAGTACACGCCCTGTTGAGCGAAAAGCAAAAACAGTTGGGCTGATCAAACAAAAGGCCGTCTGAATGTTCAGACGGCCTTTTCCATTATCTTATGTCTTAAGATGAATATTGCACCGAATCGCTACCGCTTTTCTTTTGAATAAATTCAATTTTGTAGCCGTCCGGATCTTCGACAAACGCAATCACAGTCGTGCCGTGTTTCATCGGGCCGGCTTCGCGTACCACTTTGCCGCCCATCTCTTTGACACGTTCGCACGCGGCGTAAGCATCATCGACTTCAATCGCAATGTGGCCGTAAGCATCGCCCAAGTTGTAAGACTCGGTATCCCAGTTGTGGGTCAGTTCCAAAACAGTATGATCCGCTTCATCGCCATAACCGACAAAAGCCAAAGTAAAACGGCCTTCAGGATAATCGCGGCGGCGCAGCAGTTGCATATTCAATACGTTTTGATAGAAATCCAAAGAGCGTTCGAGATTGCCGACACGCAACATAGTATGAAGCAAGCGCATGATTTTGTTCCTTTCTAAATTATGTTTGGTCATGGATTATAACACATCGGGCATTTGTCCTCCTCTTCTTAGAAAATGCCGATACTTAACCCGTGTAAAAATGAAGCGTATCCCCTATCGGCATTTGAATTTAATTTATTAACAAGCACACCGACTGACTAAATTGCTATAATCGCCACACTTACAACACAACACTTCAAACCGTCATGAAAACCTTTGTTCTTCCCGATACCCGCCCTTATCCGCAGAGCCCTATCAAAAACTACCTTCTGCTCAATGCCTATCAGCTGGCGCACAACTCCTCCTCCGCATCACGCAAACTTTCGGCCGGCCAACTGCAAACCGAAATCCGCACCATGCTCAGCCAAAACCATTACATCAATCTTTCATTGGCGATGACCATGGCGCCCGATGTCGGCACTTACACCAGCCTGATTCAAAGCGTGGGCGAAGTCCTGAAGGCAGAAAACGATAACGAAGCCCAATGGTTTGCCCTGCCTGTGGTTTTGGTTGCCGGTTGCAAAAAAGAACAAACCCTGCCGCTCACGCTGCCTACCGAAGCCCTCTTCGCCTGCCTGCAAAACTACCCCAACCTGCGCGCCCTCACGCAAAACACGCAATGGCTGCCCTACCTCGTCCAATCGACCGACTTGAGCAGCGTTACCCCGGGCGAATGGTTCCAAGCCAAGCAAAACGATGAAGCGGCAGGCGCATTCCTGCAAAAATTCGAATACAAACCATTGGCGCTGCCCGAAGGCCAATCCGTCCATGTTGTTTACGCGCTGGGCTACGGCGACAAAAACCTGCAAACCGCCTTGGGTGTCAACCTGCAACAGGCAGGCCTGCCGCTGATGCAGGTTTGGCAGGAAAGCCTTGCCGCCGCCGGCGTTACCCTCTTCACTAACCCGCTGTCTCCGAACACCCCGCTCCAAGCCCTGACCGACGGCAGCCACACCCGTCAGCGCATGGCGATGGACGTGTTCGCCACCAACGCCATCCGCGCCATCCGTATGCAGAGTCCGCGCGTCGGCGTCGTCATTGCCGCAAGGGCGGGCGGGCAGATTCTGTTCGGTTTCAACGCGACCGACAGAGCGTTTGAAGTCGTCCCGCAAGTGTTCGTGTGGAACCTTTCGTCTTCCGACAACATCGCCGTCATCCAACACAACTTCCTCGACCTGATGGCGGAATGCCGCGTCGAGCATATCCGCATCCTGCACGACGTTTTGCCGGAAAATGCCGATCTGCCGACCTACGCGCAATCCCTGTCCCTGGACGGACACAACCCATTCTTCTCCGAACACGCCTAAACCGCCTATGAAAAACCATTCCGTACTCTTCGTCTGCCTCGGTAACATCTGCCGCTCCCCCATGGCAGAATACGTTCTGCGCCACCGCGCCCGCGAAGCAGGCGTAGCCCACCGCATCCGCACCGACAGCGCAGGCACATCCGGCTGGCACGACGGCGAAAATATGCACCAAGGCACGCGCAAAACCCTCGCCGCCCACGGCATCGACCATCAAGGTTTTACCAGCAGCAAAGTGCGTTCCGAAGATTTCGATAAATTCGACTTCATCATCGCTATGGATGACAACAACCTTGCCGAACTGGAAAAAATGTTCGGCAAACACCCTGACAAAATCTTCAAACTCACCGACCTCATCCCCGAAAGCGGCTACCGCCACGTCCCCGACCCGTGGTACACCGGCGACTTTGACGAAACCTTCAGGCTTGTGGACGCAGGCAGCGTCGCGTTGCTGAAAAAGCTGGGTTTGGTTTGAATCGGTTGACAGCGCTTAAAGTCAACACAATGCAGCAAAAAAGGTCGTCTGAAACCTCAAATTTGGGTTTCAGACGACCTTTTTCCCTATCTTTATAGTGGATTAAATTTAAATCAGGACAAGGCGACGAAGCCGCAGACAGTACAGATAGTACGCCAAGGCGAGACAACGCCGTACT
>ERZ1699236.456-NODE-456-length-10658-cov-2.904473_pt1 | contig 10658 bp, 9 predicted proteins | sample MGYA00581538_ERZ1699236 | MGnify/ENA primary metagenome ERZ1699236 (study PRJEB42319, sample SAMD00040336) | human oral metagenome | material: saliva | host: Homo sapiens | study: EMG produced TPA metagenomics assembly of PRJDB4115 data set (Metgenomic analysis of... | reverse complement strand
GTTCCGACAATGTCGTCTGAAACCTCGTTTTCATGCTTGCCATTGCGTCAAAGTATCGTCTATAATCCGAACCCTGTTAAACAGGCACGTAGCTCAGTTGGTTAGAGCACCACCTTGACATGGTGGGGGTCGTTGGTTCGAATCCAATCGTGCCTACCAAATTCCCCAAACGGCCTTTATGCCGTTATTTTTTAATGTTTTGGAGCTTTCTGATGTTGAACATTACCTTGCCGGACGGTTCGGTCCGCCAATATGAATCACCCGTTACCGTGGCGCAAATTGCAGCGTCTATCGGTGCAGGTTTGGCAAAGGCAACGGTAGCGGGCAAAGTTAACGGTAAATTAGTGGATGCTTGCGATCCGATTACCGAAGATGCCCACGTTCAAATCATTACGCCTAAAGACAAAGAAGGCGTGGAAATTATCCGCCACTCCTGCGCGCACTTGGTCGGTCATGCGGTCAAGCAGCTCTACCCTGATGCCAAAATGGTTATCGGCCCGGTCATTGAAGACGGGTTCTATTACGATATCGCAACTGAAAAACCATTTACGCCTGATGATGTAGCCGCCATCGAAGCGCGCATGAAAGAGTTGATTGCACAAGACTATGACGTTATTAAAGTGATGACGCCCCGTGCAGAAACCATCAAAATTTTCCAAGATCGCGGCGAAGAGTATAAATTGCGTCTGATTGAAGACATGCCTGAAGTGGAAGCAATGGGTATGTATCATCATCAAGAATACGTCGATATGTGCCGCGGTCCTCACGTTCCCAATACCCGTTTCTTGAAAAACTTCAAGCTGACCAAGCTGGCAGGCGCATACTGGCGCGGCGACAGCAATAATGAAATGTTGCAACGTATTTACGGTACAGCCTGGGCAAGTAAAGACGAATTGAAAGCCTATATCCAACGCATCGAGGAAGCGGAAAAACGCGACCACCGTAAGCTGGGTAAACAATTGGACTTGTTCCACCTGCAAGATGAAGCGCCGGGCATGGTGTTCTGGCATCCTAAAGGCTGGGCTTTGTGGCAAGTGATTGAGCAGCATATGCGCAAAGAGCTGAATGCTGCCGGTTATAAAGAGGTGAAAACGCCTCAGATTATGGATAAAACCTTCTGGGAAAAATCCGGCCACTGGGAAAACTATAAAGACAATATGTTCGTGACCAGTTCTGAAAAACGCGAATACGCGGTTAAACCGATGAACTGTCCGGGTCATGTTCAGATTTTTAATAACGGCTTGCGCTCATATCGCGATTTGCCGATGCGTTTGGCTGAGTTCGGTTCTTGCCACCGCAATGAACCAAGCGGTGCGTTGCATGGTCTGATGCGTGTGCGCGGTTTTGTGCAGGATGATGCGCATATCTTCTGTACCGAGGATCAAATCGTTGATGAAGCACGCGCATTCAATGAATTGCTGGTTCGCATTTACAAACAATTCGGCTTCCATGATGTTGCTGTGAAGTTGTCCCTCCGTCCTGAACAACGTGCAGGTTCTGACGAAGTTTGGGATAAAGCCGAACAAGGCCTGCGTGACGCATTGACTGCTTGCGGCGTAGAGTGGGAAGAGTTGCCTGGCGAAGGTGCATTCTATGGTCCTAAGATTGAGTACCATGTCAAAGATGCCTTGGGTCGCTCTTGGCAGTGCGGTACCCTGCAGTTGGACTTTGTATTGCCAGAACGTTTGAATGCAGAATATGTAACTGAAAATAACGACCGTGCGCGTCCTGTAATGTTGCACCGTGCTATTTTGGGTTCTCTTGAACGCTTCATCGGTATTCTGATTGAGAACCATGCAGGCTCATTCCCATTGTGGCTTGCGCCGGTTCAAATGGTGATTATGAATATCACCGAAAACCAAGCAGATTATTGTCGCGAAGTGGCTGCCAAATTGCAGGCGGCAGGCTTCCGTGTCGAATTGGATTTGCGTAACGAAAAAATCGGTTACAAAATCCGCGACAACAGCCAATACCGTTTCCCTTATCAAATCGTTGTCGGCGATAAAGAGAAACAAGAAAACAAAGTTGCGGTACGCCGCAAAGCAGAAGACTTGGGTTCTTTGAATGTAGATGATTTTATTGCGCAATTGCAGCAAGAAATCACTGACGCCCTCGTCAATCATTAATTTTTATAGGAGTATTCATCATCGCTCAAGAACGCGAAGCACGAATCAATGGTGAAATTACCGCCAAAGAAGTGCGATTAATCAGTGAGTCAGGCGATCAGCTTGGTGTCGTTTCAGTTCGTGAAGCTCTGGCTATGGCCGAAGAGCAAGATGTCGATTTGGTAGAAATTTCCCCGACTGCCAAACCGCCCGTATGCAAACTGATGGATTACGGTAAATACAAATACCAACAAGCCAAAAAGCGCGACGAAGCTAAGAAAAACCAAAAGCAGGTACAAATCAAGGAAATTAAATTCCGTCCGGGTACTGATGAAGGCGACTATCAAATCAAGATGCGCAACATCAACCGTTTCCTCGCCGATGGTGATAAAGTCAAAGTGACGTTGCGTTTCCGCGGTCGTGAGATGGCGCACCAACAATTGGGCGCCCAACTGCTTGAACGCGTAAAAGAAGAGTTGGCTGAAGTGGCACAAATCGAGTCCTTCCCTAAAATGGAAGGCCGTCAAATGGTGATGATGATTGCGCCTAAGAAAAAATAAAGCTATAATGCAAGGCTTATTTCGATTGCCGCTCGGAATAAGGTTTAATTAGTGGCAAAAACCGTGGTATTTTGGGTTCCAAGTGTTTGAAATTTATTTCAAAACCCCTTATACCTTATCTAATAACGAATGGAGTTTTCCAATGCCTAAAATGAAAACCAAGTCTAGCGCGAAAAAACGCTTTAAAGTACTGGGTAACGGTGGTGTAAAACGCGGTCATGCGTTCAAAAGTCACATCCTGACCAAAAAAACCACTAAAACTAAACGTCAATTGCGCGGCACCGCTATGGTGGATTCACGCGATTTGGCTTCTGTTGCTAAAATGTTGCCCTACGCTTAAGGAGTTTAGAATATGCCACGCGTAAAACGCGGTGTTACCGCTCGTGCTCGTCACCAAAAAGTCTTCGCGTTAGCCAAAGGCTATCGCGGTCGTCGTAAAAACGTTTACCGTGTTGCCAAACAAGCGGTAATGAAAGCCGGTCAATACGCATACCGTGACCGTCGCCAACGCAAACGTCAATTCCGTCAACTGTGGATCGTTCGTATCAACGCAGGTGCTCGTGAAAATGGTCTGTCTTACAGCAAATTCATGAACGGCCTGAAACGCGCTGCTATCGAAATCGACCGCAAAGTATTGGCTGATTTGGCTGTATTCGACAAAGCTGCATTTGCACAATTGGTTGAAAAAGCTAAAGCTGCTTTGGCTGCTTAATTCGATAAGATTATTTAAAAAGGAAGCTTATGCTTCCTTTTTTCTTTTTCAAAAGAAACTCTATGTAGTTGATTTTCTTTCTTTAAACTCTATTTTTTTATACTGATTTGCGATAAAATAGGCCCCTCTTATCAAACGGATTGGCCGCACTAATACAAAAGGCCGTCTGAACAGGTTTGAAATCAAACCCAACAGACGGCTTTGTTGTTTCAGACGGCCTGCCATCAACAAACAGACGATAAACCACCATGGAAAATGTAAACCGTATCGTTGCAGAAGGTATTGCCGCTATTGAAGCCGCGCAAGACTTCAATGCCTTAGAACAAATTAAAGCACGCTATCTTGGTAAAACCGGCGAATTGACCGGACTTTTGAAAACTTTGGGTCAAATGTCTCCTGAAGAGCGTAAAACCATAGGCGCGCACATCAACGAATGCAAAAATCAGTTTCAGACGGCCTTTAATGCCAAACGCGATGCCCTGAATGAAGCCAAGTTGCAAGCCCAATTGGCTGCAGAAGCCTTGGATATTACTTTGCCGGGCCGTGCACAAGAGTATGGCGGTTTGCATCCTGTTACTTTAACTTTGCAACGAGTGGTCGAGCTGTTTCACGGTATGGGTTTCGAAGTGGCAGACGGCCCTGAAATCGAAGATGATTTCCATAATTTCCAAGCCTTGAATATTCCTGCAAATCACCCCGCGCGTGCGATGCAAGATACCTTCTATGTTGAAAACGGCGACGTTTTGCGCACACACACTTCGCCTATTCAAATCCGCTATATGCTCGACAAAAAAGAGCCGCCTATCCGCATTATTGCTCCCGGCCGCGTTTACCGTGTGGACAGTGATGCCACTCACTCGCCTATGTTCCATCAGGCCGAAGGTTTGTGGGTAGAAGAGGGTGTCACTTTTGCCGATTTGAAAGCAGTGTTCACTGACTTTATCCGTCGCTTTTTTGAGCGCGATGACCTGCAAGTGCGTTTCCGTCCGTCTTTCTTTCCGTTTACTGAGCCTTCTGCCGAAATCGACATCATGGGCGAAAACGGCAAATGGTTGGAAGTCGGCGGCTGCGGTATGGTACATCCTAACGTGTTGAAAAACGTCAATATCAACCCTGAAAAATATACCGGTTTCGCTTTCGGTATCGGCCTCGACCGCTTCGCCATGTTGTGCTACAACGTCAATGACCTGCGCTTGTTCTTCGATAACGATTTGAACTTCTTGAAGCAGTTTAAATAAATTTCAGATGGTCTTTTGATAGGCTGTCTGAAAAAGTGAATAGATATTACTGATTTCGTCTGATAAAAATTTGTTTCAGACGGCTTGATAGTAGAGAAAATAATATGCAATTTCCTTATTCATGGCTGAGAACCCAAGCCAATCCTGATCTTTCTGCCGATAAACTAGAACATCTTTTGACCATGGCCGGTTTGGAAGTGGAAGAAATCGATACTGCCGCCCCTGCTTTCAGTGGCGTGGTTGTTGCCGAAGTAAAATCTGTTGAAAAACATCCTGATGCAGACCGTTTGAACGTTACCCAAGTTGATGCCGGTACGGGCGAGTTGGTTCAGATTGTTTGTGGTGCGCCAAATGTCAAGCCGGGTATTAAAGTGCCGTGTTCGTTGCCGGGTGCCGTTTTGCCGGGTAACTTTAAAATTAAGCCGACTAAAATGCGCGGCGTACCATCAAACGGTATGCTGTGTTCGACCAATGAACTGGGTTTGCCTGATGATGGTGTAGACGGTCTGCACATTCTGCCTGAAGATGCGCCTGTCGGTGCCAATATCCGTGAATACTTGGATTTGGACGATACGCTGTTTACGTTGAAAATTACGCCTAACCGCGCTGATTGCTTGAGCGTTAAGGGTATTGCGCGTGAGGTTTCTGCGTTGACTCAATGTGCGTTTACGCCTGTTGAAATTCAGACGTCCTCTATCGGCAGTGAGAAAAAACAGGCCGTCCGTATTGATGCACCGGCCGACTGTGGCCGTTTTATCAGCCGCGTTATTGAAAATGTTAATGCGAAAGCGGCTACTCCCGATTGGATGAAACAACGTTTGGAACGCAGCGGTATCCGCAGCATTTCCGCATTGGTGGACATCGGCAACTATGTGATGCTGGAAATCGGTCAGCCTATGCATGTTTTCGATGCTGACAAGCTGTCAGGCAGTTTGATTGTCCGCCGTGCTCAAAATGGCGAGACTTTGGCGTGTCTGAACGAGAAGACGGTTACTTTGGCTGACAATACACTGGTGGTCGCTGATGAAAAAGGTGTGTTGAGCTTGGCCGGTCTGATGGGCGGCGAGGCAAGTGCGGTTTCTGATGAGACGCAAAATATTGTATTGGAAGCGGCTTGGTTTGCTCCTGAGATTATTGCCGGTAAATCTCGTCAATACGGTTTTGGTTCGGATTCTTCTTTCCGCTTTGAACGCGGTGTGGATTACCGCTTGCAAGCTGATGCCATTGAGCGTGCTACCGAATTGGTGTTGCAGATTTGCGGTGGTGCAGCCGGTGAAATGGTTGAAGCACAAGGCAAATTGCCCGAGGCAAAACAGGTCGAATTGCGTTTGGGCCGTCTGAAAACGGTATTGGGCGTTGAAATCCCTGCCGAGCAAGTTGAAATTATCTTGCAACACTTGGGTTTGCAGCCTGAGAAAACTGCAGAAGGCTTCCGTGTCACTTCTCCTAGCTTCCGTTTCGATATCGAAATCGAAGCCGATTTGATTGAAGAAATCGGCCGTGTTTACGGTTATGAAAATATCCCTGACGACTATACGTCAGGCCGTCTAAAAATGTTGGCTCTGCCTGAAACCAAACGCCCGCGTTTTGCGGTTTATAACGAAATGGCAGCTCGCGGTTACCGCGAAGTGGTTAGCTATGCGTTTGTGGATGAGCAATGGGAGCAAGACTTTGCTGCCAATACCCATCCTATCCGCCTGCAAAATCCGTTGGCGGCGCAGTATGCCGTCATGCGTTCTACGCTTATCGGCGGTTTGGTGGAAGTTTTGCAAAACAATTTGAACCGTAAGCAAAACCGTGTACGCGTATTTGAAATTGCCCGCGTGTTCCGCAAAGATTCGGCTGATCAATTTGTTCAAAACGAACGTATCGGCGGTTTGTGGTATGGCTCTGTGCTGCCTGAGCAATGGGGCGAGAAAACACGCAACGTAGATTTCTACGATATGAAAGCCGATGTTGAGAGCCTTTTGAAAAACAAAGAAGTATCCTTTGTGAAGACCGAACATCCGGCATTGCATCCTGGACGTGCCGCCAATATTGTTTCAGACGGCAAAGTAGTTGGTTTTGTTGGTGAGTTGCATCCGAAATGGCTGCAAAAATATGATTTGCCACAAGCGCCTCTGGTGTTTGAAATCAATATGGATGCGGTATTGGGTCGTGAGAAAACTCGTTATCAGTCCGTATCCAAATTCCAGCCTGCACGCCGAGACTTGGCATTTGTAATGCCTGAAGCTGTAACGCATGATGATTTGTTAAATGCCCTGAAAGCGGCGGCGAACAAGCTGGTTCAAGAAATCAGCGTATTTGACGTTTACCGCGGTACGGGCGTGCCTGAAGGCATGAAGAGCGTTGCCGTCAAAATTATTTTGCAGGATATGGAAAGCACGCTGACAGATGAAGTCATCGAGCCTTTGGTTGCGAAAATGATTAAAGCCGCAGCCGAAAAAGACGCGCAACTTCGTGCTTAAAACAAGATAAAAGTTGTCGCCAAAAATCGCCAATCATATTTGATTTTTTGGTGAGGACTTGATTTTTAAAAGAATTTTGGTAATAATTGCACCAGTTTGAATGAAGGTAAACACATGACACTAACTAAAGCAGAATTGGCCGATATTTTGGTCGACAAAGTCAGCAACGTCACCAAAAATGATGCCAAAGAAATCGTCGAGCTCTTTTTTGAAGAAATCCGCAGCACTTTGGCGCGTGGCGAAGAAATTAAAATTTCCGGTTTCGGCAATTTCCAATTGCGCGACAAACCTCAACGCCCGGGTCGTAACCCTAAAACCGGCGAAGAAGTGCCGATTACCGCACGCCGTGTGGTAACTTTCCATGCCAGCCAAAAACTTAAAGGCATGGTGGAGCATTACTATGACAAACAACAATAACCCGGTTATTCCTGCCAAGCGTTATTTTACGTTGGATGAAATGTGCCAATTGGTGCAAATCAGTCCGGCTCAGTTTGCCCAATGGCAACATGAAAATAATGTTGTGATTGGATACGGTGGCGATCGATATACGCGTTCAGATGTGGTTAAGTTGTTGAAACTGAAAGATACGTTTGAACCGTATATCGATACGTTCAGCCGTGGTGCTTTGGATGCAAACGGCAATCCTGCTGCCAATGCAGAAGAAGTCCGTCATGGTCTGATGCAGATTTTGTCTGATTTGGAGCGTCATCTTGGTTCTGAACAACAAAATCACCATGTCGAGCTATAATCGATAAGAAAATTCTGATCAAAAGTGCGAAGGCATACAAAGATTTGCATAATTGATTCTAATAAAGGCTGTTTGAATGATTTTCAGACGGCCTTTATTGTTTTATATTGCTTTCAAAATATCAGAATCTTGATTGCAAATGATTCTATGAAATAGCCGTAAATGTTATACTTAGCCTCTTGTTTGCCGATTGGGAAGAAACAGTCATTAGATAATGCGGATAGATACCGCCTTTTCATGGCAGACTGAGGTTTTTAAAACAAATGTAACGGCAGAATAAACAGGCTGCCGGACAACATTCAAATCGATGAAATGGATAGCAGAAAATGAGCAGAATCCAACAAACTTTTTCAGCGCTCAATGGCGCAAAAGCACTGATTCCTTATATTACGGTGGGTGATCCCAGCCTTGAAACAACCTTGGCATTGATGCATAGCTTGGTGGCTAACGGTGCCGATATTTTGGAACTGGGTGTGCCGTTTTCTGACCCGATGGCGGATGGTCCGACCATTCAGCGTGCGGCCGAAAGGGCGTTGGCAAATCATGTTTCTTTGCACGACGTATTGGAAACAGTGCGCTTGTTCCGCCAAACCAATGATAAAACGCCGATTGTGTTAATGGGCTATTTGAACCCAGTACATAAAATGGGCTATCAGGCGTTTGCGCAAGCGGCTGCCGAAGCAGGCGTAGATGGCGTGTTGACCGTGGATTCTCCGGTAGAAACCATTGCTCCTTTGCATGAGTCGTTGAAAGCGCAAGGTATTGATTGCATTTTCCTTATTGCACCAACAACAACTGAAGAGCGTATTCAAACGATTGCCAAAGTGGCCGGCGGTTTTGTGTATTATGTATCGCTCAAAGGAGTGACCGGTGCGGCAAGTTTGGATACTGAAGAAGTTTCGCGTAAAATAGAGCTTTTGCGCAAATACATCGATATTCCGATTGGTGTCGGCTTCGGCATTAATAATGCGGAGAGTGCGCGTAAGATTGGAGCGGTAGCGGATGCCGTTATTGTCGGCAGCCGTATCGTCAAAGAGATTGAAAGCCACGCGGGTAGCGAGGCTGAAGCAGTAGGCGCGTTGGTTAAAGAGTTGAAAGACGCGATTCGCTAAATTTTCCATTCCATTGTTTCAGACGGCCTTACGTTCAACTGGCCGACTGAATTATGAATCCTAAGGAGCCATTCATGAGCTGGATAGATAAAATTCTTCCTCCGAAAATTAAAAACCGAAGCAGTTCGTCCAGCGTCCCTGAAGGCCTGTGGCACAAATGCCCGTCTTGTTCGGCAACGGTTTACTCAACCGAGTTGAAGCAAAACAGCGAAGTCTGCCCGAAATGTAATCATCACAATCCGCTTTCCGCGCGCGAACGTTTGAATCTGCTTTTGGATGAAGAAGGCCGTGAAGAGATTGCAGCCAATATTAAACCGACCGACCCGCTGAAATTCAAAGACAGTAAAAAATATCCTGACCGCCTCGTTGCTGCGCGCAAAGCAACCGGCGAAGACGATGCTTTGGTCGTTATGAGAGGCACCATGAACGGCCTGCCTGTCGTGGTAGCTGCGTTTGAATTCCGCTTTATCGGCGGCTCTATGGGTTCCGTCGTCGGCGAACGCTTCGTCCAAGGCGTACGCCGCGCCGTAGCCGACAATTGCTCTTTCATCTGCGTTGCCGCATCGGGCGGTGCGCGGATGCAGGAAGGTGTCAACTCATTGATGCAGATGACCAAAACCAGCGCGGCATTGCATCTTCTGACTGAAAAACACCTGCCGTTCATCTCCGTCCTGACCGACCCGACCATGGGCGGCGTATCCGCCAGCTTCGCCTTCCTCGGCGATGTCGTGCTTGCCGAACCCAACGCCCTTATCGGCTTTGCCGGTCCGCGCGTCATCGAACAAACCGTCCGTGAAACCTTGCCCGAAGGCTTCCAACGCGCAGAGTTCCTGCTGGAGAAAGGCGCTATCGACCAAATCGTCGACCGTCGCAGCATGAAACAGCGCATCAGCGACCTGATTACCCTGCTGCGCCGCGAAGACAAAGTCAACGCCGCTTAAACCGGGAGGTTTTGAGCTAAACAAAGGTCGTCTGAAAACTGAACTGCACCCCAAAAGTTGGACATCCCCTCCAACTCACAAGGTGCAGTTTTTTTATGAGCAAATATACATTACACTTCAAATACCAAGCCGTACTCCACTACCTGCATATACGCAGCCAACAGCGTACCGCAGACCACTACGGCATTTCCCGAACCCACCTGAGACGATGGATACGCGCCTATCAAGAAGGCGGTATCGGCGCACTCGAACATCCCCAATCCAAAACCATGCCCCAACACCGCAAAAACCCCTTCATCTCAGATAAACCCGACCAAGAAAAAACGCAGGCAGAGCTTATTGAAGAGTTGTGCTATATGCGCGCAGAGGTTGCCTATCTAAAGGAGTTAAAAGCCCTCAGCCAAAAGCGGACCGAAAAGGACAAAGCCAAACCGTCCAAACACTGAGGGCGCAACACCCGCTCAAATACCTGCTGCACATCGCAAACCTGCCCAAAAGCAGCTTTTACTACCACCACCAAGACCGGCCTAATCCCGACGAAGCCGACAAAGCCCTCCTTGTCGAAACCTACCGGCGGCATAAAGGACGCTACGGACAAAGGCGCATTGCCGCCGCATTAGATTGGAACCGCAAAAAAGCGGCGCGGTTGATGAAGCAGTTGGAACTGAAAGCCCTCATACGGGCGAAAAAAGCCTACCGCCATCCCGCCATGGGCGAAATATCGGAACACCTCCTCAAACGCCGGTTCAAAGCCCGAAAGCCCAACGAAAAATG
>ERZ1699236.445-NODE-445-length-10868-cov-3.216367_pt1 | contig 10868 bp, 9 predicted proteins | sample MGYA00581538_ERZ1699236 | MGnify/ENA primary metagenome ERZ1699236 (study PRJEB42319, sample SAMD00040336) | human oral metagenome | material: saliva | host: Homo sapiens | study: EMG produced TPA metagenomics assembly of PRJDB4115 data set (Metgenomic analysis of... | reverse complement strand
TAGGGCAGTCCCTACCCTTTAGTGATGCCGTAGCATCTCAGTACACCTTTCTCGCCTCTCTGGACTCGATTAAAGGTTCAGTTCAATTTGTTCTATTATAGCGCTTTTATAAGGGAATGTCAAAGGGGGATGACACCCAAATATCTATTCAAGTATCTTTATAAGCTCTTCATTTTGTTTGTCATAATAGTTAAAATAGCTTGAATCAATACCCAAACAATCAATAAGAAGCAATCGCAAGTTTTCAGAAAGTTGTTTTAACTTCTTACGACTTAATAATCGCGTATCAATTTCTGACAAACCGTGAGCAACTTTATTTCGTTCACCATTCAAACTTAAAATGACATTAATCGCTGTTTGAAGCTGAGAGTCATATTCATAGAACTCAAGGATATTCAAGTAAGATAATAGATTAAGTGTTGATTGTACTGAAAAAATGCGTTCTTCAGTATCTTCAATCCCCCTAGATTTTTTCATTTTCTTATCAATATCGTCTAAAATTGCCTCACAATCAGGAAAATCTGGATTAAGTTTTGGCAGATTGCCATCAAATACGATTAAGCCCTCATGATCTTTTTTGATGGTTTCTTCGATGACAAATTCAGCTAGTGATTTTGCCTTAATCAAGACATCAGCAATATGCTCACGTTCTTTTAAAACATCAATCATCAAATAGTAATTTAAAGCCTTCTTTTGGGGGTCTTCGAGAGGAAACGAAAGGATATCTGAAAGAATAGACTGGTTTTTAAAAACACGTGAAAAATCGTTTAGCTTCTCACGAATATAAGCAATTCTCTTTTTAGAAAGTAATTTATTATATTCTTTTCGATTGATTATGGCTTCTGCTGCTTGATAATCAAAGGAAGCAATTAAACTTCTAAGATGACGTTTGACTAATGCTTGCGTGAACTTCTCAGATTTATCTTTAATACTTCGGTCAACAAAATCTAGACTATTATCTTGATTTTCCACAATAAGAGCATCTATCTCAGAGTCGGTCAGAGGCTTGTATTCTCTGTTTGCTCCTTTTTTAGGAGTAGCAACCTGAATAGCTTGAGTATTATAGTCATTGATACGGTTAAGGGCAAAGAGAGCTGATATAATTTGTGGTGTACCTGATGATAAGTTTAAGATGATTTCGTCATCGTCATTAGTATACTTCTGAACAATCATCCCCATTACTTCATACATTTTGTCGAAAAGAAAGACTTCGTCGTTATTCAAGATTGTAGAGTCAATTTCAATGATAGGGTTATAGCCTTCGATTGAGAGCAAAACCTTATTTATCAAATCTTGTTTGACCAACATTTCTTGACTATATACAAGGACAATCTTGTCAGGTCTATAATTTCTTGCGATATGAAGTAACGCTGCATCGTGATTATTACTTATAGGATCGGTTGTTCCTACAGCTGAGATTAAAATTTTCAATTTGAATTACCTCTTTAGTTCAACTTAGTTAATAATTTCTTATTCAAATCCTGATAAAAATTAAAATCACTCTGGCTAAAATGGTATTGTTCTCTAACTAGAGTTTTTAAGGTTTTCATAGCTATCCCTAGTTGTTTAACTGCATCTGAGTCCAAAGGACTTAAGCTGTGGGCAACCTTATTTCTAGAAGAATTCATCTCAATAATTGGAGAGATTGTTCTCTTAAGTTTAAATTCTTTCGTTGCTTTTAAAAGTTTACTGTAATCAAAGAGACTTAGATAATATTTCTGAATATCTTCACAATATTCATCTATTAAACCTGGGTATCTTTTTTCAATATAGTCTTCCAAAATAAACTCAGTTAAGTTTTTAATTCGTATAAAACTTTCACTGACGTTCCCACGTTCTCTTTGCAGTTCAATGGTCAAATAGGCGCTAAGAATTTTTTGTTCTTCTTCCTTCAATTTTTTATGACGTAACCCTTTTGGAACATCTTGTTTAGACAGACAGTTAACAACATCACGGATTTCTTCTCGAACACTTTTTAAATTCGGAAAATCTGTTAATTGGTCTAGGATGTCTAGTGCCGCCTTATAATCAAACTTCTCGATAAAATCTCGAGCAGTCTTCTTCAAGAGAGCCTGACTAAATTTTTCAGCATTATCTTCAATCGTTCGGTCAATAAAATTGAATTTATTATCTTCATTGACTTCGATGAGTTCATCAATGTTCTCATCATTATCATGACCGATGTTCTCGTTTGAAGCGTGTTCAGGACTCGAAACTTGAACCGCTTTGACATTGATACCACTTAAACGATTAATCACAAATAGAGCAGATTTGATTTGAGGTGTTGCACTAGAAAGATTTAAGATAAATTCATCTTCTTTAGTATAGTATTCTTGCAAAATATCAGAGAAACGTTGAAACATCACATCAAAAATATGAACTTCATTATCACTAATAATGGAATCATGAATTATGAGTTCAGGCTCATAGTTAGGAGCAATAGAAAACAAGGCTTTTTCAATATTACCTTGTTTTTTTGCAGTATGTTCTGAAAAAATCAATATAACTTTTTCGGGACGATATTTTCTTGCAATATGAATTAAGGCGCCATCATGAAAATTTCTAAAAGGGTCTGTGTCACCTACAGCTGATATAAGTACTCTCATTTATCAATCTCCTTAATCATGAAATTAGCTTTTCCCATTTCATAAAAGGACTCGTGGTTCTTGATTAATGAATGATTACCGGATGGAATTTTAACCGTTTTAAGAGGTGCTTTTGTGAGCTTAAGAACTCCTTTTTTAACCATTTTAGTTTTCATTCGACTGTATCGTCTTTGTAAAATACCATCAGCCTGTTCAAATAGGGTCTTTGTCCATGCACCGCTCCCTGCACCTAAATAAATTGGGTATTGGAGATTGGCTTGAATCTTATCATCAGGAAATTCAGATAGGAAAAATGCTTTATAGTCTTTATAAAACGCTTGTGCTCTCTTACCTAATTCTTCAATCAATCTTCCAGCTTCATCAGTGGTTGTTGTAATCTCAAAATCAATTTTTGTTAATGGAGAAATTGATTCTCTATACAAAGGGAGTGGTTTAGCTTTATTGGTTTTCGCTGAATAATCCCATTTCTGGACCAGGATAAGATTCTTATTATCAAAAGGTTTACTATCACTCACACGGATTGCATTAAACAAATCATCGAATTCTTTACCCTTTTTTGGTCCCCAAGGGATTAGGTTTTTATTCTCTTTTGGAAATCTTCCAAAGTCATTTACTGCATTTTCATTATTCCACTTAGGTGTAGTATTCATTAAAATAGTACGAATAGCACCTTTTAATGAGCTACCAGGAATATAGGGATTACCAAAAGCATCACGAATAAACTTATTAACTTCGTTAATAGCTCCGGCTGAATTAGGATTTCTGTCCGATTCTAAACCTGTTTCAGAGATACTATAACCTCCAAAAGAACGCTCTGCAATTCGGTTATCATTTAAGAAAGAAATAAGACGGTTATTACGTGCATTTGGACGAGTTTGAATTAGAAATGCCTCAAACTTTTCAGCAAGCCTCTTCTCTACCATTTTATTATAGAATTTCCCCATGTCAGGAAAGTAAAACTTCTTATTTTCATAGATAAATTCTCTAGAGGTATATTTCTCTCCATTGCCAATATGAACTGGAGCAAGTGTCAGGAGGCTCAATTTAAATGTTCTATAGTCATTTTTCATTTTTATACCTCCAATTTAAAGAAGAGTGGTTTAGCATAATTTAAAACAGCATGAGGGAAATCAAGTGGTCTCACATCGACAATCTGCCCTTCAAATGTTTTACTAAAAGTTGAACCAGAAGTAAATTTGTAAAGATCTTGCTTACGATAATTCTCATTGGTAGCATGACTAAATGCAAAACCACTTGATTTAGTTAATAAGTAATGACCATCTTCCATTGCTTCTTCAAGGTCAGCATCTACAGGAAGTGCTGTCGTAAGGGTCATCACTTTATCGGAATGATTCTTAGTCAGTCTAACTGACAATTCAAGTGGGATATTTTGAATATCTAACTCAAAACGACCATAACCACTTGAACGCTTTCCACCAAGACCTGAATACTGAAGACTAGTCATTAACTCATTAAGCAAATCAGATTCGTTTGCGATGACGTAAAGCGACGTATCGTTTGAAAATCTGGTTGTAGCAACTTGATAGAGATTGCCATCTTTATGTGGTTGATTTTTTGTCACAGTATCAAAGACAGCATGCTCTTCATTTTCAAATAAATCTCCATTGAGATAATCATCAAGATTTTCTAGAGCAAGAAATTGCAATTTCTTAGACAATTTTGCTTGACGGCGAACCTCTTTGACATCAACGGATTGATCTATTTGGTCATGTTTGGGATAACCAATAGGCTTTGGCAAAAAGGGACCAAATTGAAATGGAAAGGCATCTGTGAGCGTGAAATCGTCCTGGTTTGCTTCAGCAAGAAATGCATCGAGTTTTCCCATTTTTAGGGCTTCTAGCACTAGGGCTGAGAAGATACGGTCTGCTGAGAATGTTAATTTTGAGCTATCAAGAGTGCCCGAACCAAAATGAGCATTCTGAAAGGTCATAATATACAGTTTATAGGTCATATTAGACCTCCACAGTTAAAAGTTCATTCAATGTTTTAACATCATAATTTCCAAATACGGTAGTAGCTTTGAGGTTTTCAAAAGCAACCTTACCGTAACCTCGAGATCCAGAACCTCCAAGATAATCAAGTTCAAGAAGTTTTAAGCCATCTCGAATCACTTTGAAATCTTCCTCGACTTGATTTTCATTCTCATCTGTAATTTCATAAATCAACTCGAAATCAAAGGTACTGTTACGAATAGCACGTTCAATTTGTCTTGGATTGGCTTCGGCTGTGATACGGTCAATTGTTTTTGCAAATTTTACTTCTGTATAACTTCTTACTCCAAGAGAGTCTATCTCATCAGCGGTTGACAAAAAGGCATCACGAAAAATCAAGCGTCCCATTTTGAATCGTTTATCTTTACTATTCCCAAATAAACGGCTAAGAATATCAGTGTCGTCGCTTGGTTTCTCAGCTACTTTTTCATTATAAACCTTGGCAAGAAGAGTTCTCATTTTTCCTTTGAGACTTGAACCAGGAATGATTGGTAGGTTGGTAATAGGATCTTTAATAACAGGCGAATCGATTGCACCAATGGCCGCAAAAGCATCGCTTCCACCAATATGGAGGCCTGTCTCTAAACGAATTTGAGCTGAAAATTTAATCTTAGCGAATGTCATTAATCTTTACCTCCATAAAACTTGAAATAGGCTACTAGTGCTTCCATATATCTACAAAATCTTTGAAGTGTCTCTCTATCTTTGATTTCCTTAAGAGCATCCAGTATTTGAGCTTTTTCTACCAAATCTTTTACCGCAATCTCTCTACCTGCTTGGTAGACAAATTGTACTCTTAAATAAGCAATACGATCAAGGAGAGCATCATATTCTTTGACCTTACTCTCGTCAAAAAGTGTACTAGTTAAGCTCAGCAAGTTTCTGAGTTTACTTGTTGTAAGAAAGAAAGCATCCGGATTCTTTCTGTTCCTAGTATTTCTTTCTAGTTTTAAAATTGCTTTTTCTGCAATATCAACGTAATTCTCATCAGTCAAGATTGTCATATCCTAATCCTTTCTAATCTCATAGATATAGAGAAGCAAGGCTAACTCTGCTTCTTTTCTATCCTTGTCATCCTTATTTGTGTACCAAGAATAGAATAAATTCTTAAATGTTTTAAATTTATCCCTGTCTGTTTCACGCGTCAATTCTTCAAGTCGTGTTAAATAATAAGCTAAACGTGCCATATTCATACGATCATGATTTCGAAGCAATTCAATCAATTTATAAATGAAATTCTTGCCTCGTTCATCTTGGTGATTAAAGAAATAGCGAATCTGCTCTAACTTATCGTCGTAAACATTAGTGATAAACTGGTCAAATTTTAGGGTATAGTCGGAACTAAAGAGTGAAATACTATCTTTCTCATTACCTTTAGCCGCTTCTTCTAGCTCCCCTGTTTGATGTGCCATCAAGCTAATAGGGGTCTTATCAGCAAATAGACCGATACCAGCTGAGAGTGTTAGTTTTCCATTTGTCCATTTAATGAAGTTCTGACGAAGTTCAACAGTAAAGGCAATAATATCTTGCCAAGAGCCAATGGCAAAAACATCGTCCCCACCGGCATAGATGATAGAGAGCTTCTTATCACTAGCAAACTGGTTAATATAAACCTTGAAGAAAAGACTCATGCTTCGAGAGAAAGTGGCTGAGCGTGATAGGGTACTATATTGTCCATTTCCTTGTTGGGAGAAGCCGGCCATAAAAGCAGCCCCCAAATCATCCACGTCAAGACGTACAACAGCTAAACGTTTAATACCTAATCCATTTTCGTTTTTAGATAAGGCAGCATAATTGTAAATTTCATCACACTGGTAATCCCCAACAAAAACATGGGTTGCCTTAACCGTACCAGCCTTATAGTCATTTTTGACATAGACACGGGAAAAATCCTCTTGGCTTAGCTTTTCAAATGCAATACCTTTAAGACAGGCATTTGGTCCAATCGGGAGCCCTTCATTTTCAGTGATAATGAAATGGTCATGGGCAATCTCTTTAGAAAAATGATACAAGCCTCGACAAATGTTGCACACTTTCTGCTCATGATAAGAAACTAAATTTTCAACGGAATGACAAATCTCACACTCTCTTTCAGAGGATTTTCCGCCCCTGTTCAACAACATAAGGGTTTGATAATCATACCTTGAGATTTTTTTCTCAGAAATCATGCGACTAGCCTTTTGATAGACCTGTCTATAGCTTTCAGGTGAGTTCAGTTCGCTCATGATATCCTTAGCCGCAAAGCTTCCCCAACCAAAGGCAACATATAATCTGGTTTGGAAATTAGCCAATAAAAATTGATTGAAATCTTTTTCAAATTGAATAAGTGTTTCTACCGTTTTTTCAGTATTGGCTAAGACAAAGTAAGCATGTCCCCCACCGACATAGAGCAAATTAGCCCGGTTAAGGCCTAGTTTATCAAGCAAACTATCTGCGATATACTCACTCATAAAGTCAAGATACAAAGATCTAGCCTTCAATTGCTTAGCAGCACCACTAGTCGCTATATTATAGATGAAGTCTTGAATCCCTGATAAGTCAAAGCTAGCCAGGAGAAAAGCTTCTTCCTCATAAAAGGCTGATGCTTTAGTAAACAAGTCCTCTTTATAGTTATGATGACCTTTATCTTCCAAGTAATCATAGATGGCTAGAGCAAAAGCTGCCGTCAGACGACTATGCTCAGCAAGTGAAATATCAGCGATTTCCTTAGTATTAGTTGAAGATGGCACAAAAGAGAGAGTCGCTTCGAACAGATTTAACAAAGAGTCAATTTGTGCTTGGTTAAACTCAAATTCTGCCAATTCATTTTTGATACGAGTCGCAATCGCCGCATAATCACCTTTTGAGAAGGGTTCATAGGTTGCAGACGCAAAGTTAGGTTCAGATTTCAAGTTTAAAACCGTCGGTTTAAAGTAGCGTTTATCCGTTTGCGCTCCAAAAACGTTAAAAATATCAGCCTGGTTTGTGTAAGTGTCCCAAATCTTAGCTGATGCTTCCTCATCGCTCTCCTCATTTGACTGTCTTCTGTCGACACCTGATGCGATGTTATCAGAGATATAAGTTATGTAAGCAAGATGGTCATTGTCAAGTTTATCACTCTGGTAGTTAGCCATGTGATATCTAATTTGATCGGAAATAACCTGATTATCAGCAATCTCATCAAACCAATCCGCGCCTACCAAGGCGTGTTTTTTTCGTTCTCCTGTCGCCCTTTGAATGACCTTACCGATATCATGCAAAAGGGCTCCGTAAAATAAATCAATCTTTTCTTTCTTCAAGCTTTATCCCTCCCATACCGAGACTAGTTTTCATGCCAAGACCTGAATATTCACCGAATGTTAGAAGCATTTTGACATAAGCTTTTAGAGTTTGAGCGCCTTGTATTTTAAAGGTTAACCTTCCTCTAAAGGCAGGGATTCGTTGCCCGTGCACCCTGAAATAACTGGTCTCCAAGCGATAATTCGTGATAGTGCTGTGTTCAGATAGGTAATCTAAGGTATCCTCTTCAATTTCAAGCTGATTTTCAACCAACCTTCCATACTTTTGCATCAAACTCTGAAAAATCAAACGCATAGACGGGAAGATGACGTAGGAACCTTGTGATTTGAAACCTGTCGGAGTTTCAAAAAAGATTGAAAAATAGGTTTGATTGTCCTCACTATTGAAAATCTCTAACAGTTTATCGGCTCCCAACTCCTGAATCTCAACTTTTTCGACACTGAGTTTAGATAAGTCGTTTAAAGACACCTCTTTAATCTTTAACAAGGTCATAAAAACTTTATCCTCGAGGTCATCTGTAAGTAGATGCACGACCCACTGCGTGTCCTCTCTTCCTTGGATTACCTTGGTTGCATAAGGGTTTGTTTGCTGCTGATGCAGATAATCAACATAGTCACTATCCAACTGCTCCATCAAGAAGCCATGAAATTTAACAGCCAAATCTTGTGCAGGATGGTCGACCCTTTTAAAAGTAAATACTAATTTTTTCATTCGACTCCTTCATCTTTGTATGAAAAAACCCCAAAAGCTGAAAGTACTTTTCACCTGATTGGGGCGCCCTTAATGTGCTTTTAGTCTAACACTTTCTGGAAGCGGTGTCAAGACTGTTTTCAAAATTTTCAAAAAAGTCCCCTCTCGAGGTGAATAGGTTTATATCCGACAACGCCATGATGTTCGATGGTAAACCGCTTACGGAGTTTCCGTCCCCTAGCGAGGTAAATAGGTTTATATCTTTGGAACAAGAGAAGGCATTCAACAAAGCTTTTGGAAGTTTCCGTCCCCTAGCGAGGTGGATAGGTTTATATCGATTATGTACTTTACATACCTACAAGGACTAGGTAATGAGTTTCCGTCCCCTCTCGAGGTATATAGGTTTATATCGAGACAACAGACTTTGTTAAGCTAATCAATTTAATGGTTTCCGTCCCCTCGCGAGGTGAATAGGTTTATATCGTTACTCAAAGGTAAATGAAAATGGCAAACACAACCGTTTCCGTTCCCTCGCGAGGTGGATAGGTTTATATTTCCGAGTCGTTTTCCAAAGGAAGCAAGAGACGATTTGTTATCGTCCCCTCTCGAGGTATATAGGTTTATATCAGGGTTATTTTCAGGACTATATAACTCTATATGGTGTGTTTCCGTCCCCTCTCGAGGTATATAGGTTTATATCCTAAGACAGACGTTACAGGATGCTGTTGACAATGGGTTTCCGTCCCCTCTCGAGGTATATAGGTTTATATCCTAAGACAGACGTTACAGGATGCTGTTGACAATGGGTTTTCGTCCCCTCGCGAGGTATATAGGTTTATATCACAATGATTAATAAAGTAATTCTAACGGGACGTCTTGTGTTCCCGTCCCCTTTCGAGGTACATAGGTTTATATCCTACTTTGAAAACTTTGGAATATCAAATTACAGGGTTTCCGTCCCCTTGCGAGGTGAATAGGGTTATATCCGAATAATGTAGTTTTGAGTGGTCGTTTGGCTGTTGTTTCCGTCCCCTCGCGAGGTGGATAGGTTTATATCACATTATGGCGGACGGTTCCAGAGTTGATGATCTAACGTTTCCGTCCCCTCTCGAGGTATATAGGTTTATATCATGTCAAAACAAAAACGTATGGAGCGCCTTCACGCGCGTTACCGTCCCCTCTCGAGGTACATAGGTTTATATCACTACGAGTAGTCAACAGACCTATTGAAACGGTAGTGTTTCCGTCCCCTCTCGAGATAGATAGGTTTATATCATGATTGGTGTCTTACCAATAGTTTTTTGGTCTATTCCGTTTCCGTCCCCTCTCGAGGTACATAGGTTTATATCCTCTTGTAGCCGTTGAAGGCGAATTCCGTCAAGGAAATAAATTACCGTCCCCTCTCGAGTATATAGGCTTATATCTGTCTTGTGCGGAACACTCGCTCTTGCTACTGCTCTGTCACCGTCCCTTCTCAAGGTATATAGGTTTATATTGCAGAAAGAAGGGAAGCACTCATGACTGATACAGAAAGAGTTTCCGTCCCCTCTCGAGGTAGATAAGTTTATATCAAGCCAGAGTTTCAAGGTGGTATTCCGGGCATCCCAGAGTTTCCGTCCCCCTATCGAGGCACATAGGTTTATATCCAAACTAAGTATATTAATGTCCTTAAGGATATGGCGTTTCCGTCCCCTCTCGAGGCAAATAGGTTTACATCAAAGAGGTTTATACTTGTTTGAATCCTAAAGATAGTGTTTCCGTCCCCTCTCGAGGTATATAGGTTTATATCCAAAAGCGTTGGCACCAGCACCAGTAGAATCTCAACCGTTTCCGTCCCCTCTCGAGGTATATAGGTTTATATCTCAAACTTGCTAAATGTGCTATCAAGTTTGATAAAGACGTTTCCGTCCCCTCTCGAGGTATATAGGTTTATATCGATTCCCGCACGGTTCGTAGCAAAATCGATGGTGTGTTTCCGTCCCCTCTCGAGGTATATAGGTTTATATCAAAGCGATTGGCGAGTTTATCTGTCAGAACTCGAAGTTTCCGTCCCCTCTCGAGGTATATAGGTTTATATCCTGAAACTTACGTAGTTCCACAATGGGAATCATACAGTTTCCGTCCCCTCTCGAGGTATATAGGTTTATATCTCTACTATCAGATGATGATAGTAAAGCCAAAGAGTTGTTTCCGTCCCCTCTCGAGGTATATAGGTTTATATCGATTATGGAAAATTATATTATTGAAATGAAAAACGGTGTTTCCGTCCCCTCTCGAGGTA
>ERZ1699236.430-NODE-430-length-11305-cov-2.791555_pt1 | contig 11305 bp, 8 predicted proteins | sample MGYA00581538_ERZ1699236 | MGnify/ENA primary metagenome ERZ1699236 (study PRJEB42319, sample SAMD00040336) | human oral metagenome | material: saliva | host: Homo sapiens | study: EMG produced TPA metagenomics assembly of PRJDB4115 data set (Metgenomic analysis of... | reverse complement strand
AGGCAAACACGACCAACTAAAAAAGTGACTTTCCCGCGCAACAAAGCCGAAAAGTCACCCTTCCAGCAACACGATCTGTCCATCCTCATAGTTGGTCCCAAGCAACTAAAATACCGACTTTCCCGGACTATAGGTCACGAACGTGGTGCTTAAGTTCCGTGTTTAGGTTGGGATTGCGGGCGAAAGTCGCTGTTATTTAGGTTCGGGCGGTTAATCGCGCAGCTTCCTTGACTTTCTGGGGTGATCGTGTAGTGGGTGAGAACACGATCGAATCGTGCTCGGCGTTGCCCGGTGTGCGCTGTGCCGATGAAGAAGAATGGACACACCGCGGCGGGCGCTCAACGGTGGAAATGCACCTCGTGCGCCCTGTCAACCACATGTCCATCAGGGCGTGCGCGCCGACACGAACAAGCCGATGAGCTGGCAGACTTCATCGCGTGGGCGACGTCTCGGCACACCCAAGACGAACAGGAAGGCTCAGCGCGCGCTTTCCGGCGTCGTACCTGTTGGTGCTGGCAGGTGCCGGTACCTCACCCGCCCGTCACCGGGCAGGTCCACGATCAGATCTTCATTGACGGCATGCACCTGTCAGGCGGATGGGTGCTGCTGATCGCCCGAGACCGCGAGCATGTGCTGGAGTGGCAGTGGGCGGCCAACGAATCCGCGCAGGCCTACACGGCCCTACTTGAACGCCTCGCTCCTGCCGATGTGGTCACCACCGACGGTGCTGCAGGCGCCTTGGCGGCTATCGCGCACCTATGGCCCTCCACGCGCGTGCAACGCTGCCTGGTCCACGTTCATCGTGACATCATCCGCGACCTCACCATGCATCCCAGAACCGAACCCGCACGGGCGTTGCTGGCCTTGTCACGACGCTTGACGAGCATCACCAGCGTCGACCAAGCCAGCGCGTGGTTGACGATGCTCCACGACTTTGGGCACACCTTCCGAGAATGGATGTCACAGCGCACCTTCGCCGCTCAAGACCCTGCATGGGCGTCAAAAACCGGTAAAACCTGGTGGTACACGCATGAACGCACGCGCCGCGCCTACCGACGCTTGGCACGACTGGCACGCCAAGGAGTGCTGTTCACCTACCTGACCAACCCCGACGGCACACCAGCCGACCCGCCGGCCTGCGCCACCACCAACCACGTCGAATCCATCAACGCTGTCGTGCGTGAACTCCTCCACGCTCACCGCGGTGCCAGTGCCTACCACCAAGCCGTCATCGCCGAATGGGCTCTCCTCCTGCGCACCCCACAACCCCCGACCCCCACCGAAGTCCTGACCCAATGGGAACACGACGGGCGCCCCACACCCCGCCGGATCCCCACACCAAAACACCCCAACCACACCGATCAGAAACGCCACGGAATCCCGGAAGGAACCCCCACCCCAGAAGAAGGACTCTGGCCACGCAAAGGCTGGGCCGGACGCGCCCACTAGACCCACGACACGCCGTCTAAAGCACCACGTTTGCGCCTATAGCCCACTTTTGGAATACCAAGGGATCCTCACCATGATGGCGAGGATCCCCGTAGTAGAGTGCGCCGGTCCAAGCCCGACGCGATTAGTAGAATGTTAGCATTGGGGGTCGTAGAGAACCAAAAGGTGCTCCGTTCAACGGCGGTGCCTTTTCAAGCGCAGTCGTGATGGGTGGCGGCCTGGGCGACGCTGGTCCAGAAGGGGTTGAGATCGTTGACTACCACTAAAATTGCTCCGATTCACCCGGGCGAAATCCTCATGGAAGACTTCATCGAGGGGTTCGGAATTACGCAGCACAAGCTCGCCGTCGCGATCGGTGTTCCGCCCCGTCGTATCAATGAAATCGTCCATGGGAAGCGGGGGATCACGGCCGACACTGCCATGCGTCTCTCCCGCTACTTTGGCACCACCCCAGGATTCTGGATGAACCTGCAGATGCGATACGAGCTTGATCGCGCCGAAGATGCGCTGGGGGATACGTTGAGTGGAATCGTTCCGCTCACGACGGTCGAAGTCGCCTAAACCGCCTCAGTCTGACGAGGCCGTGGCCGGGTCGCGCGAGGGTGTGGCCCGGCTTTGGCGTTGAATAAGTGTGAGCGTGGACAGGTTCTGATCAGCACATCGCCTGATTGTGAAGATCGGCCCTATCCTGGTGCTGGAGGGTCCTATGCGATTGACAATTGACGTTGACGACGAGTCGTTTACGCGCGCTGCTGCCCTCACTGGAATAGATGACCATGCAGCGCTGATTCGGCGCGCTCTCGAGCTTCTGGTACGCATTGAAAGCGGGCGGCAGCTCGCTGCGCTCGGCGGCAGTGATCCGGCGGCGGAGGCCGCGCCTCGGAGTCGAGCGCGCGCGTGAGAGTCCTTGTTGACACGAACATCTGGATCGATCACCTGCGGAAAACTGAGCCGGTTCTGGTCGATCTGCTCGAGCGTGACCAGGTGTGCGTGCATCAGAGTGTCATCACGGAACTCGCGTTGGGGAATCTCAAGAATCGATCGATCTTCCTGAAGGCACTTGAGCGCTTGATGATCGTGCGCAATGTTGATGATCAAGGCGTGCGGCATCTTGTTGAGGAGCGGCACCTTATGGGGTAGGGGCCTCAGTGCTGTTGATGTGGCACTCCTGGCAAGTGCTGTCGTAACCCCTGGCGTGGCGCTATGGACGGGCGATAAGCGTCTGCGTCAGGCAGCGCGCGACGTGGGTGTGTTGACGGACTTCGTGTGAGGCAGGAGAACTCTGACGAGGTAGTGGCCGGGTCGCGCGAGAGCGTGGCCCGTCTTTGCTGTCGGTTGAGTGCGAGTGTGAATCGTGTCGCCGATCACCTGAGTGGTAGGGTGTGGCCATGACGACAAATAGCCAGTACTCATGGCTGTGGTTCTCAAGGAGGTAACAATGCAGGGAGCAGCTCTCGGGGATGACGGCGTTCAGACCGTGCGCTACTGGTTGTACGCGCCGGGCGAGGGAGCACACATGTGGGAGGAGTTCTACGAGCGCGGAGTCATGGGGCTGGGCTGGGGTGCTCTCGGTGATTTGTCTGTATGCAACAGTAAACAAGACGTGAAAAAACGGATGCTCGAGACCTACCCAGAATACGGGAGGCAGACGAACGATATTCATGCCGCCTGGCAGTTTGTGAGCGAGATGAAGCTGGGAGATGTTATCTTCGCTAAGAAGGGACGTTCCGAGATCATTGGGCGTGGTGTGGTCACGGGTGAGTATGTCTATGATGAGGAATGGAGGCAATTTCCACACATTCGCAAGGTTGACTGGACTCACGTGGGAAACTGGAACATCGATAGAACATTAGCGTTGAAAACGCTCACCGATATTACCTACGACCAGGAACTCGTTAAGCGAATTGAGACCTCATTTCTGGACAGTGATGATTCTGTTGACATCGAGGAAGCAACGATGGTGTTCCCCGAGTATTCCGCTGAAGACTTCTTGACGTCTGTTTACATGGATCGTGAGCGATACGACGCGATTGTGGGTCTGTTGCGCGCCAAGAAGAACATCATCTTGCAGGGCGCGCCCGGCGTGGGTAAGACCTACGCAGCTAAGCGCCTCGCGTACTCGATGATGGGCGTCAAGGATGTTTCGTGCGTCAAGCTCGTTCAGTTCCACCAGAGCTACTCTTACGAGGATTTCATTGAGGGGTATCGTCCCTCCGGCGCGGGGTTTGAGCTGGTGAAGGGTGCGTTCTATTCCTTCTGCAAGAAGGCAGCTGAGGATGAGGAGAACGACTACTTCTTCATCATCGATGAGATTAACCGCGGCAACCTCTCCAAGATTTTCGGCGAGCTGTTCATGCTCATCGAGAGCGATAAGCGCGGAAGTGAACTCCAACTTCTCTACTCCCGCGAGCTCTTCTACGTGCCCCGCAACGTCCACATTATCGGCATGATGAACACGGCAGACCGCAGCCTTGCGATGCTCGACTACGCGCTGCGCCGCCGATTCGCCTTCGTTGAACTGTGCCCCGCCTTCGACTCTGTGGGCTTCTGCGATTACTGCGAGGGCCTCGGCAATCAGAGGTTCAAAGACCTGGTACGCGTAGTGAAATCCCTCAACCGTGCGATCGCCGAGGACGAGTCGCTCGGCGAAGGATTCTGCATCGGACACAGCTACTTCTGCAACATGAAACCTGAGACCTGCACTGACGCGGCCCTGGCCTCGATCGTGGACTACGAGCTCATCCCGATGCTCAAGGAATACTGGTTCGACGAACCCGGTAAGGTCCACGAATGGAGCGACAGGCTGCGTAGGTCGTTGCGGTGATTCGCGTCCGCAACATCTTCCACATGCTTGCCTACGCCTTCTCGGCGCTCACCGAGCAGGGCTACCGTTCTGTGGCCACGGAGGACTTTGACAATGCGGCTGAGCTGTGCGCCGCGATCCTCGAGCGGGGCGTGTCAGCGCAACTCAAACGAGGCCTCGGCCAGGAGTACGTGAATCGGACCGAGGCACGCTCCTCCCTGCGCGGCAAAATCGAGGTCACTGACTCCGTGAAGTCTCAGGCAATCCTGCGCCGCCAGCTGGTGTGCTCCTACGACGAGTTCAGCGTCGACACGACGATGAACCGCATCATCAAGGCGACGGTCGCGCTGCTTGTGCGCTCGGATATCTCCAAAGCACACAAGAAGAGTCTGAAGAAGCTCATGGTGTTCTTCGCGGACGTGCGCGACATCGACCTGCACACCGTCGACTGGAACATGCGATACGACCGCAACAATCGCACGTACCGCATGCTCATGGCGGTGTGCTGGCTCGTCGTCAAGGGGCTGCTCCAAACTCAAAGCGACGGCACCACGCGCATGATGGATTTCTTCGACGAGCAGCGCATGAGCCGCCTCTACGAGAAGTTCATCCTCGAGTACTACCGCAGGGAACACCCGCAGCTGCGCGCCAGTGCGTCTTTCATTGAGTGGGCGCTGGACGACGAGGCCTCGGAGGGTCTGCCCGCCATGCGCACCGACATCACGCTGAGCGCTCGCGGCCGCGTGCTCATCATCGATGCGAAGTACTACGCTTCCACGTTGCAGAGCAACTTCAACAAGAAGACTGTGCATTCGGGGAACCTGTACCAGATTTTCGCGTACGTGAAGAACAAACAGATTGCGTTCGAGCGCGCGGGGAAGAGCGTCGAGGTGTCGGGCATGCTCCTGTACGCCGCGACCGACGAGGACATCCAGCCCAACGCCACCTACCGCATGAGTGGCAATCGAATCAGCGCGACGACGCTGGACCTGGATCGTCCCTTCGAGGAGATCCGCGCGCAGTTGGACGGCATCGCCGAATCGCTTACTGGTCCGTCAACTCCGGCTTCGTGAAGGAGCGGACCTGGGCAGCGTCCGATTCTATCTCAGGGGCTGTCATGGTCTTCTTCGACGCTGCCTCGAGGGCGCTCACGGAGCGCGCCCGGGACAAGAGCCGGTTCTCCATGGAGGAAACAGCCTTGTTGTAGTAGTCCACGCTGCGCGCCAAGCTCTTGCCCAGGTTCTCCATGTGGCTCGCGACGACGCCGAGCCGCTCGTACAGGTCGCGGCCCAGAGCGATGATCTGATCCGCTTGCTCGTTGATGTTCGTGCGCGCCCACGCCGTCGCGCACGTGCGCGCAACCGCGAGCAGCGTGACGGGGGAGCACAGGGCCACCCCGCGTGCCATCGCGTCGTCCAGGAGCGATGCGTCCGCGCGCAGCGCCGCCGACAGCGCAGCCTCGGAGGGGACGAACAGGATGACCATCTCGGGGGAAGAGCCGAGCAGACGCGCATAGTCGCGCGACGCCAACGCCTCGACGTGAGAACGCAGGGCCTTCGCGTGCGCCGCCAACTCCGAGCGGCGGCGGGCCTCCGCCATCTCGCCGCTTTCCTCGATGCCGCAGGCCCTCAGGTACGCATCCATCGGAGCCTTCGCGTCGAGTGCCAGGAAACCCTGTCCAGGCAGGTGAATCGTCACGTCGGGACGCCCGCGCTCACCCGATGCACTCTCCGCGCCCAGGCCTCGTCCCTGAGTGAGCGAACCAACCGAGCGCTGCTCCGCGAAGTCGACGTGCGGCATCATCCCCGCTGCCTCGAGGACGCGGGCCAGCTCGACCTCGCCCCACGTGCCGCGCGCACTGCGCGAGCGTAGCGCGCCCTCCAGGGAGGCGGTCGTGCGGGCCAGCTCGGCCTCGCGCTGGGCGGACTCGCGCAGCTGCTCGGCGAGGGCGCCGTGTTGGCGCGCCCGCGTCTGTTCCATCTGATCGACGCGCTGCGTCATCTGCTCAAGCTGGACGCGAACCGGGGCGAGCGCCTGCAGGACAGAGGCGTCGCCCTGGGAGCGAGCCTCGGCGGATTCGACGCGACGCGAGAGTTCCTCCGCGCGCGCCTGCCACCGGGCGACCTGCGCGCGCAAGGCGACCACATCATCGCCCGGCTGTGACGCCCGGCGCGCCACCGCCCCCACGTATCCGAGCAGAGCACCCACAACCAGTCCAACCAGGAGAAAAACAAGTGACATACCCATAACGGCACGATACGAAGGGCCATGCACATCTGCGTCCACAGAATCTATAACAAGGGACCCCCACCATAGTGGTGGGGGTCCCTGAGATGCCAGACTAAGCCTGGTGTATAAACCCATAGATGCGGATCTGGGGCCTCTTGTAGGAGGGGCATGATCGCGCTATGAAACGTGTGCTCCCGTTAGGTCGATACCTCGTCAGCTTGAAGTCGTCATTAGTCGTCCCTGGGGGTGAATCCTGGCTCACGCTCGCGATGAAATCGCCTTGCCATGTCGCGTGTGCTGGGCGTCGATCCATTTGTTCGGACTCTCTAAATGGACGTGAATGTGGATGTGGTTTGTTTCCTGGTTGAGTCCGAGGTACTGGCTGAGAGGCACGGTGAGCGGAGGCAGTGAGCTTCGTGAGTTGTTGGGGGACAGCAGCAGAGGTGGGTGGTTGGGAGTGTAGAAAACTAGGGTTTGCTTCTCGATCCTGTCGTCTTCGCATGTGTTGCTCTCGGCGCGGAACCTGTCGGCAAACCACAAGCTCAGGTCTGATGCGCAGTTGACGGCAAGTGGGATCAGGTGGAGTGCCAGGAATAGGAAGTCCGTAAAAAATTGAAGATCAATCATTTGTTGTTTCCTTTCGTGTCGGATTGTTGAGACTGTCTCCCTCCTCTCGGTGGAGATTCTCTTTACTTGCCGCTAAGTGTAATGGCACTTAGCGGCCGGTGTCAACTTAGGATCGTCAACGTCGCGTTTAACGTAGATCCTAATATCTATGTCAAATGGAGTCAAATCGATGTGGGCGACATAGTATTGTTCGCGGAGTGAGCATCCCACGCCTGTCCGCAGAGCTCCAGCACAAGCCGCCACCAATCGACCCCACGTCCAATCAGTCGCCTATCCTGGGTGTAAGACTCACGGGGGAGGGGTATGGAAGCCGTCGATCCGCGCACGATGCACGTCCTGATTAGCGATAAGAACACGCCGAACTGGCAGGATCACACCTGGAAAGTCGCGAAGGCGCGCCGCGACGGGAATCGCATCGTGGTCACCTATACCAACGGCAAACAGTATCCATACGGCGAGGATCGGGTACGTCTCTACGACCAGGTTGAGCGCCGCAAGGTCGACGCCCTCGATGAGATCCGGGTGTGCGGGCAGCGCTGGAATAACGTCGAGATCATCTGGACGCTTCGCCGCGCGGGTCACCCGCGTAATCCGCGCTACACGCTGGCGTATCGGAAAGCTGACGGCACGCTTGCGCTTCGGCGCTACGGAAGTGACGAGGTGAGGGCGTCGTTCGCGACGCCGGAGCAGCGCAAGAACGCCTCCATCCTCGACTACGTGCGCGAGGAAGTCCGTGCGCAGGCTCGACGGGCCGGGGCGATGTTGGACACGAGCGAGCGTTATCCCCGGTGGGTGGGCGAGGGTACGTCTGCGCCGTCGGCCATTCTCGCGAACGTGTGGGAGCGGCTTCCGCAAGCGCCGCGAGGGTCCGCCCTCGAAGCGTTCCTCGCGGGCTCGACGTCCACGACGACGGGGGCGAGCGACCATCTCATCATGCCCTTCCACTCCAACATTGATCAACGCAACGCGATTCGCGCCGCGCTCACCCACCAGATCTCGATCATCGACGGTCCTCCCGGCACGGGCAAGACACAGACGATCCTCAACCTGATCGCCTCCCTCATCGCGCAGGGTAAGACCATCAGCGTCGTCGCGGGGGCCAACTCCGCGGTGGATAGCGTCATCGACAAGCTGACAGAGGAAGGCTACAGATTCCTGGTGGCCAGCCTTGGAAAAGCGGAGCGCGTCAAGGAATTCCACCAGCGTGAGGGGATTCTCGAGCAACGGCGCGAGGCCTGGGCCAAGAAGGCGTCCACTGCCTCGCCGGGTGCATCCGTCCGTGCTAACGAGGCTGCGCTGCGGGCCGAGGAGGGACAGCTCGTCGCCCTGTGGGAGGACGCACGAGACATCCCGCAGATCCGGGCACGGCTGACCGCGACCCAGCGTGAGCGCTTCCTCTTCGAAGAGAAAGTGAAGGAAAGTCGCCGCCCGATCGCGGATATTTCGCGTCTGGCCGTCGTGCGGCGCAGTTCCGAGACCATCGCTGACCTGCTTGCCCTCGCCCGCTGCGCGCCGAGGCCTGGGCGCAGCCCTCGGGGCTTCATCGAGCGGGTACGCCGCTACTTCGCCTACGGATCGTTGAAGGGTATCGACCTGGAGGACCCGGATGTCCAGTCGGCGCTTCAACTCGCTTTCTATCAGACCCGCGAACGCGAACTCAGCCGTCGCATCGAGGAAGCAGAGGCGCGCGCGGCCCGCCACGGCCTCGTCGAGGGGAGTGCGCAGTACCGTCGCCGTTCCCGCGAGGCTTTGGACACCGCCCTCCAGGACCGTTTCGAGCGCGAACGCCCGAGCCGTCTGAACCCCAATCAGTGGCTCAACCGACAGACGGACATCCTCCTGCGCACCTACCCGGTGATCGCATCCACCTGCTTTTCGATCCGTCACAACCTGGCCGAGGACACCCTGCTCGACTGGATCATCATCGACGAATCGTCGCAGGTCCTGCTCCCGGAGGGAATGGCGGCGCTGAGTAAGGCACGCAACGCCGTCATTGTCGGCGACGCGCGGCAGATCGGGCCGATCTTCCAGGGCTGGGACGAAAGCAAACGGCAACCGCCCGCGAAACGATTTGATGTGCGCTCGGTATCGCTGCTCGATTCCATCAAGGGTATGACCGAATCTGAACAAGTTCCCAGCACCCTGCTCAAGGAACACTACCGCTGCCACCCTGCAATCATCGAATTCTGCAACCGCATGTACTACGGCGGCCAGCTCATCCCGATGCGCGTGCCGGCGGAGGATGCCCCCGATCCGCTCGCGATCGTCTACGCCGCACCGGGAAACCACGCGCGGCGGCCTGCGCGCGGGGGAAGCTTCTTCTCCCAAAGAGAGATCGAGATTATCGCCCAGCTCGAAGACATGCGGGTCATCCGCGAGGGGATCGAGGCGAATGATAAGGACGAGTCCGGCGACTTCGTCCTCGGCGTGGTGACCCCGTTCCGGGCGCAAGCGACCGGCCTGCGCCAGCGTATCCGCGCGGACCTCGGGGAAGGCCAGCACGCCCGATGGCTGGCGGAGACCGCGCACAAATTCCAGGGACGCGGCGCGGGAACGGTGGTCCTATCCACGGTCCTCAACGCGCACGACCGAGCCGCCGCGCGCGAGTTCTACGACTCGGACGCCATGACGAACGTCATCGTGTCGCGCGCCAAAGACCGGTTTATCGTCGTCACCACGCACGGCGGCGTCCGCCTGAGCCGAAACATTAGGACACTGCTCGATTACATCGAAATGTACGACCCAAGCGCCGTCGTCCAGTCGGACATCGTCTCCATTTTCGATGTCCTCTACAACGCCTACAGCGCGTCGCTCGAACGTTACTCGCGCGCCAAGTGGGCTGACCGTCGGCGCTCGCCCGCCGAGAACATTGCCGACCAATGCTTGCGCGAGGCGCTCGCGGAACCCAGGTACGCTCGCTTCGGCTATCAGACCGAAGTATTCCTCAGGGACGCGCTGCCGAACACTCGTCGCCTCAGCGAGGAGCAGCGCGCCTTCGTGTTCACGGATAGCGCCCTCGACTTCGGGGTGTACTCGCGGGTGACCGGGCGCCTGGTCCTCGCCATCGAAGTCGACGGCTGGCAGTATCACGGCAGCAGCGAGCAACAGCAGCAGCGCGACGCGCGCAAAGACTCGATCATGGCCGCGTACGGCGTTCCCGTCCTGCGCTTGCCGACGAACGGATCGGGGGAGGAGCGCCTCATCCGGGAGGCGCTGGACAAGCTCCTCTGAGCGGGGGCTTGCGTCCGTTTGGTGGGCGGCCTTGGCAGTGGGGCCGTTGGTCGCCAGTGCGTGTGTGTTTGTTGTTTGACGAGGTCGGGGCGGGGTTGGGTGGCGGCGTGCACGTTTGTGCGGGTTGGGTGGGAGAACGTGCCGTGGTGCTTACTGCATATTCTTGGTGTTTCGTGTCGGTTCTGCGCGTACCCTGACAGCTAAGGGTCCGCCCCCAACGGCGGGGGCGGACCACCACTCATCTCACCGTGGAGGGCACACCATGGAGAACTCACCCCTGTCCGATGGAACTGTTGCTGAGGAAGAAAACACCTCCTCCCTCGGCTCAACGTCGCGCCGCACACTCGACCGTAAGCTGCCCGCCAGCCGCACGCGCCCCCGGGGCGCGGGTACCCGCGTTGGTTCCTGGATGCGCGTCGGTGTTGTTGATTGGGGTATCCGCATCGCTGTTGTGGGGCTGGTGATTGGCGGTTTCTTCGCGGTGTATTTCAACGGTGTCGCAGAGGGCTGGTGGCGTGCCTGGGGTGACACACCCACCGTCGCGGCCACAGGCCCCACGGCCCAGCCCACACCCGCCCCCACAGTGTCGAGCGAGGCCGCCATGTCGGGCGGCTACCAAATCGGACCCGACGGAGTCCTCGTACGCCCAGCCGAGTTCGCGGCAGACACCTACACCAAACCGGAGCTACCCGAGGCGGCAAAGGAAAACAGCGAACGAGGCGCAGAAGCAGCCGCAGAATACTTCCATGCACTCATGGGATACACGTGGAATACAGGAGATGTCCAGGCAATCCAGGATGTTTCCGATCCGTCATCGAAGTTCATTTCATCGTATGTGCACGACGTCTCCGATTTGTATGCGAACGGCTGGGCGTACGGGAGTACTTCCCAGATTGTTCACGTTCTCAAGATCGAACCAATTGATGCTAACGGATCGGATATTCCTCCCAACACGGTTGTCGTCGC
>ERZ1699236.427-NODE-427-length-11365-cov-2.551166_pt1 | contig 11365 bp, 6 predicted proteins | sample MGYA00581538_ERZ1699236 | MGnify/ENA primary metagenome ERZ1699236 (study PRJEB42319, sample SAMD00040336) | human oral metagenome | material: saliva | host: Homo sapiens | study: EMG produced TPA metagenomics assembly of PRJDB4115 data set (Metgenomic analysis of... | reverse complement strand
TGTCGCTCGGTGCTTTCTGACCTGAAGTTCGTGGGTGTCAAGGCTGACATCTCCAAGCCGTCTTAATACACCTTATGGTGCTCGGTGCTTTCTGACAGAGGATCGGATGACCTAGCGGGAGCGTAGGCTCTGTCTTAATGCACCTTTTGGCGCTTGGTGCTTTCTGACCCTGATTGCAGCCGTGAACCCAACGTTCGCTACCGTACTGTCTTAATGCACCTTATGGCGCTCGGTGCTTTCTGACTACAAGCGTAAGGTACTTGAACGCGATGAGCTGAGTCTTAATGCACCTTATGGCGCTCGGTGCTTTCTGACTCCACCAGGACCCCTTCGTCATGACGGTCCTCTGCGGCCTGTCTTAATGCACCTTATGGCGCTCGGTGCTTTCTGACGGCTAGCAATGAAGTGTTTATTCACCACGTGAAGGTCTTAATGCACCTTATGGCGCTCGGTGCTTTCTGACTGCCCGGCGTGTCGCGCCCCCTGTGACCAGGGGAAACGCTATGTCGGATCGCCAGTGGCCGAAAAAGCACCCCTCCGACCAGCAAGCACAGGGTCAGAATATCAGACTTTTCATTGCGATTACTCGCATCGCCACGGACCGCCTGCGGGGCCGGTGTTGCCCCGGAAATCGTCTCCCTTATCGGCGTGTCGCCAGGCCACAACACCCCGTACTTGTAGAGTAACTACAAGTGTGTTGAGTGGAAGGACAGACAATGACGATACCTGCCACGGCCTCGTCTCTGAGAGAAGCGACCAACCCCGAGGCCCTCACTCGCGCCAGACGCCGACTCCTCACCGCGAGTCCTGACCCCACCGGTCCAAACGCCGTGACACAAGGAAGCCTCACTGACGAGCAGCTCCGCGATCTTGCCGCGAGCGACTGGGTGCCGCCACGCATCGACGCACTCGACGGGAACATCATTGCAACAGCGGACCCCATCACTCGGGCGCTCCTGGCCGAATCGGTGCGCGAAACCCTCGAACGGCGACTCACCGCAGAACGCCCCCACGGCACCTACGACGACACGCGCGCAGGACGCGACGCCTTCAGTAGAGGAGTCGTCGAGGACTACGACCATGGCAACCACCACCTGGCGCGAGCCACTATCCGCCCAGCCGACCCGGGCCTCGTGACCCGTGCGGGACTCGCGGCACTGGGCCTGCCCGACACCGACGCCACCATTATCGACGAACTTGCCCAGGCCTCGGACCCCAACCCGCTCACGTGTGTCCTTGCCGACGCAGCCCTGCTCGACCTTGACAGATACACCACCGGGGCAGGCCTGCTCTACTCGCGCGTCGGAACCACCCTCATGCTCGCGGCACCAAGCGAGCAGCGCTTGGCCGATACCATCGATGCCGTCGCCGCTGCGGCCACCAACGCGGGTGCGCGCGTCACCGACCTGACGACCCAGCACATCGACGAGGAGAAATCGCTCGCGAGCGTCGGCATCGACCCGTGGACCACCCGGCCAAGCGACGAACCCACAGGCCAGGCCGACCGCATCCTCTACGTTGGCCGCGACGGCGCACGCGTCCACGTCAAAGCGGGCTGCGTCCTCGTCGACGCGCCCGGCTCGCTGCCTGCCACCTCCGTCCCGAAAAACAGCGTCACGCGCATCGTCCTGTCCGGAAACGTCGGCCTGTCCGCCGGCGCGCGCTCGTGGGCGATGCGCAGCGGCGTCGACGTCGTGTGCCTGTCGCGGCGAGGCTCCTACCAAGGCACCCTCATCGGCTCGAACAGGGGAACGCACGCCAGTCGACTCCTCGCGCAAGTCGCCCTCACCGGCGACCATGAGCGGCGCGTCCGCCTGGCTGCCAGCCTCATCGGCGCGAAAATCCGCGGCCAAATCCACGTCCTCACACGCATCGCCCGACGTGACGAAGCCATGCACGTCGCCGACACGACCGCGCACATGCACGCGTGGCGTCGCTCGCTCACGGATGCGCGCACCCTCGACGAAGTCATGGGCATCGAAGGCGCGTGTTCCAACGCCTACTTCGACGCGATCGCCGGGTGTGTGCCCGCCGACATCACCTTCAATGGGCGGAGCCGACGCCCACCCCGCGACCTGCCAAACGCCGCCCTGTCCTACGGGTACGCGATCCTCCTGTCCGAATGCGTCGGCGCGCTGCACGCCGCCGGACTCGAGCCGTCACTCGGCATCGCGCACGCGCCTACCGACAAACGCCCCAGCCTGGCGCTGGACCTCATGGAACAATTCCGCCCACTCCTGGTGGACCAAACCGTCATGGCGCTCCTGCGCACACGCAAACTCCGGCCCGAACACGGCGTCGTCGAGGCCGAGGCCGGGGGAGTGTGGCTGGGAGCCGACGGCAAGAAAATTCTCGTCGACGCGTACGAGGCCGCCTGCCAGCGATCCGTCACCGGAGCCCTCCCCGGATACTCGGGATCGTGGCGCAGGCACATCGCCCACTCCGCGCAGATGCTGGCGCGCGCCATCGCCGAACCCGACTACCAGTGGAGCGGGGTCGCCTGGCGATGATCTACATCATCGCCTACGACATCGCTGACAACAAACGGCGGCTCCGCGTCGCCAAAACACTGGAATCCTGGGGCTACCGCATCCAAGAATCCGTATTCCAGCTCCGCCTTGATAGCGCCACGCTGGCGCGCGTGCGTTCTCGGCTTGCCGCCCTCATCTCCGACGCCGACGACGTCATCCACATCTACCCCATCTGCTCATCCTGCGCCGACCACGCCGACATACTCGGCGCGGCCATAGCGCTGGACGATGTGGGGTTGTGCCGGGGAGTGTGGTGAGGGGTTAGCGGCCCTATTTCTTATGTGGATCTGGGAGTTGGATAGGCTGGTCACTGGTTGGACCCCAGAGGGGGCCGGGTTCGATGCCAGAACCATCAAGTGGGAGGCCAGTGCGCCAATCCGTCCTGTTATTCGCCTTGTTTTCCTCAAGGTTGAGATGGCGCACTTCAAGCTTGTCGCCATAGCCGAAGCATGAACGTTGAAAAGACTCAACCCAAGGAGTAGTCAGGTACTCTATGGGAACCTGAAATTCGGAGGGGTCTGAATTTGAGGTGACCGTGCCCAGGCATCCCGTCAACTGAGCATAGGATGCGCACAGAGAGGAGGTTGCGTCGCTTCCGTCATTATTGGTCTTGCAAGCGCGGAAGCCATTAGGGGAAAGGTCAACTTGGACGACACCGAGGCCAAGTGGCTTTCCCATGCCGAGACGTAGATAACCAACCCGTTCTGATGGGGTTCTACTCATGTGCTGTCGAGGCCAGGTCTGAGGAACAAGATTCGATGAATCCAGAATCCAAAGGAGGCATGAGAGCTCAAAATGAGTTAGTGCCTCAAAATGAATGGTTGCTTCGAACTGTGTGCCCGCTTTGACGTATGACTTCACCTCGGATGTAACCTTGTCGGTGTCGCTCTGTGTTTTGAGTGCCTTCTCGGGGAATCCGCTCTCTTTGTCAATCAATTCCCATGCGTTTCGGTCGATGGGGTAAGTAGTGGCCCCGAGCGCCTGTTCAGGCTCGGTTGAGAAATACTGACTTCGCTTAACCTTCTTTCCAAATGAGTTGATGTTCGAGCCGTCAATACGTGTTAAGAACCGCCGAGCAGAGGAAGGGCGAGGATTTAAGAGTGGTCTCAACCTCAGTGAAGATACCCCTTGTCCCGCACCGTCGGAGTAACGAACATCAGTCACTGAGATTCGTCCCTGAAATGAAGAGGCGGGCTCTCTGCTGCGGTCAGGGTTTGATGTGGTTTTGTCGATGTGTGCTACGTAGCCAAACAAGCGATCGGCTGGAGATAGTTCGCAGAAATGCTCGGCAGGGGCTATGTGAGATCGCCTTGCAACTGCCAGCGGAGACATTGTGTAAGCGTTGCGTCCGACGGAAATAGGTACTAGTGTATCTACTACCATTTTGCCTATTGGGTTCTCTGACAGAAGTGAGTAAGCAAAGAAACTGTCAGTTTTCTTAGTGAGTATCTCTTCGTATTGGCGAATGTAGATGTTTGGGGTGCTTCCCGTTTCGCTATCCCAGTTTTGTGAATAGCTCGCGAGTACTTGGAAATATTTCTCGATGGGAGATGGATGGCTGTCGGTTCCTTCGGGGATAGACGCCATTTTGTTAGGTCCGCCGCGCTCTATGAAGAAAACGCGTTCCGCCATTTTTTTGCCGAAGGTGCTAGCACCCTTTTCAAGGTCGTCCGGGTCCGTGGTGATATAAACATATCCTCCCTGTTTGATTAGTGTCTCATTTAAGTCCTCCCCGGTGAGTATGTTCTCGTCAAACAGCGGAACGCGCTCCTGTGGTTCAGTGTTAGTGTAGAGGGCATAGATGAACCAGTATGCGTATGTGCCATTGTCGACTAGCTTTGCGTCGAACTCTACTCGACGGTACCGTTTACCTTGGGTTGGACGAATTAGTGCTAATAAGCGTTTGTTGTTCATTCTTGGAGCGAACTTTGTATTACTTCCTTGTCTTGTTCGAAGTGTCGCAGCCATCATGACGGGAATTGGTCGACTGTTGTTATTTCTTTTAACTGATGGCAGTCTGTCGTGGGTTCCGGTAAGCAAAACCGCTGTTCTCTTATTAGGTTGCACGAGTGTGGGGACGAGATTTTGGCATTCTGCGGGATCCATACGATATGTGAGGGGTTCTGAGTAGTCTCCGAATACCCGTAGGCGGGACGATGTCACCCTTTCATAGGCGTTAGACAGCATGCCCTTCACCATCGTTGCGGGTAAAATGGGAATCGTATCTGTCGCTTTCCCCTTGTCCTTGGCCGTCTTTGTTGGAACCGAGATTGCACCTGTATCTTCGTCTACATTTCCGTAAACGAGTGGTGTTTTTGCTGTAATGGAAAACCTTATGGATCCGCTCCAAGTGTGAGCTGGAAAGTGGTCTAGTGATGCTGGTTCTCGATCGTTGAGTTCCGGGTAGTTTTTGAGCGTATTGTTGGTTCGTAGAACAGGAATCCTATTTGCCGCTGCGTGAATCTTAGGCATTGTATTTCCACTCTCCCGTGAATAGCTGGTCGACCACGACCGTGTTTCCGTACTTATCTTCTTCTTGGATGAACTCGACTGCCGTCATCGGCTTTGTGGTGACGTGTTGCCCGTCCTGTTCTGTCCGACCAGAGGTGGGTTCCGAGGCAGAATCCGTATCGCCACTGCCAGAAGACTCGTGCTGCACATAGCTCACCTTGTGGGCCCATCCACTCACACAGGGCTTTCCTGACTCCGATCCTTCGGACGATTCCTCGGCTGTGCTGGCGGTGAGCGTCAGCTCAACGGCGCCAACGCCGTGCGCCCATCGGAACTCGTGAGCGAGTGTGGAGTCTGTGTCGGCATCGTCGATGACCTGCCACAAACGTATCTCATATGTGCCTGAGTCATCGAAGCGTGCGGACTTCACATCCGGTACTTGACGCGTGCCGTTTGTTGCCCACACAATTCCGGCTATCTTGCCGTCCTTAAATTTATGAGCCAGTAGCGTTGGCAGCTCCACGGCACGGTGTATCTTGTGCTCGGTCACCTCCAGGCGGCAAGGGACAGTGGTAGAGGTGTGTTCGTCATTCTTAATTTCTTCGTCACTCATCTGCTTTCACGTCCTTATGCGTCGAGGCCTCACATGCTTCGGTATTGGATTCTGGGAGGTAATCAGCCCACCCCGTGTATGATCGGCTATCGCCCGGTTTACGATGCAGATACGCGAGGATTGTGTGTGCGGCGCTAGGGACCGCGTTATCTCCGTCGCCTTGTCTGGTTGGCCATAGCTGTTCGTTGTCAGGAGGAACGATGACCGCGCCATCGGCGCTAGACACGTTGAGGCTCGTTACCTCAACTTGGCCGTGGCCTCGGGTTGTCCTGCCTCCGAGGGGAAGTGTGCCCGCGCTGAGTTCCGCTAGGGCAATACATAGGAGACACCAGGACGCTCGGGCGAAGGGTAAGCACTCATCGAGTGATAGGCCGCCGATACCCGATTCAGTCTTCACATTCTGAAGAAGACGTGCGGTGTCAACCTCGATTACGATGTCGTTCCACGTGGCATGTGGATAGGTCACCTCTTTGAACAGCAGCCCCTCGACGACTCCTCCTGTCCACCGGTCGATTGCATTATGTGTGACTGTGACTGACGGTCCGGTATCCTTCGTCGTACAGTCTCGGACTCGAACTGCCCCACGGTATTCGGTGGTACCGAACATGTAACGCACGAGCCGTGGCTCTTTGGCCAGTTGCTCGTGAATATCGATAGGTACCTGGTTGCCATCGCTATCTGCCTGAGTGAAGCTCTCGACCGGTGATGGGGGATTGTCGGCATACAGTACGGTCCGAGCGATCCGCGAGCACCTGGAGCGCAGTGCACCGCGAATTGAGGTACCGGGGATCAACAGGGGAGCTGCACTGTCTGTCGTGCTTTTGCCAGCAGTCTTAACCCTCAGGGGATGTTGGGTATTTCCGTCATCTGACTGAGGGTCGTGTACGAACACACCGGTTGGCGAGTTCCAGCTGATCCGCACCTGCGTCGGTCGAATACGTTGAGCTGCAGAGCTCTCTTGATCGCCATCGGATTCTGACCCCACCCACTTCCGAATCAGATTGATTGCAGTGTGCTCTGTCGATGCCACCTCCGGGCACTTCTCGCCGAAGGCAGAGATTACACTCGTCAGAATATTTCGTGCAAAGTCCGTACGAGCCTCGTACACCTCGTGAGAATCTTCGGGGTGATCGGGCACCTCGAAGGGAATCTCAACTTGTGACGTAGTGTCTGGCAATCCGATGAACGATACTCGGGAGACCTCGATGAAGCCAAGGCCCCCGCCTGTCCCTCCGCCAAGAGGGAGGACTCCCTCGCAGAGGTCGGTGACGGCCATGGTCAGGAGAAGGATAGCTGCTTGCAGGCGGATCTTGAAACCTGGAAGCTCATAATCCTTGTCTGATGATGAGGGGTCTGGAAGCACGAAACCGCCAGGGTCCTGGCGAATATTGCGGCAGAGTTGGGCGTGGTCAATGTCGATCTGAATCGAATCCCATGTGACGTGCGGATACAGCAGCTCCGAATACAACGCCCCGTGGGCAGCGCTTCCGGTGACTCGATCGATTGCGTTGCGTGTGAGCTTAAGAGGCTCTTCTTCTGATATCCGCCCTTCGCAGTCATGGACGCGGACCGCTCCCCGGTACTCGGTTGTCCCGAACAAGTAGCGCACGAGGATCGGATCTGCGGCGAGCTGTTTGTGCACGTCCTCCGCCATCGTGAGTTCGTCAGAACCTTCGCCGTCGCTGACGATGCTGCGAGCGATGCGAGAACAGTGAGACCGCAACGCCCCGCGGATCGACGTGCCCGGAAGCAGCAGCGAGGCCTTGTCCTCATGCGCGACTTTCGGATAAGTAGCATCCCCGTGATCGGCGCGATGGGTGTCATTGAGGTGCCAGTTGCGCAGTGGCGCTGCGGGTACCGTGTCTTCTTCCGGGGATTTGATGCCGTCGGGTTTGTTCATTCCGACGAATAACCCCGACGGAGCTTTCCACTCAATCTCGAGAGAAGTGGATGCCGATAGAAAGCTCGAACTCGAGGCAGCTTCTTCGAGCGGTTTAGGCCGGGGCGGGTTGAGCAGCTGATCGAGGGGATCCGTCGGTTTTCCCGGTTTAGCGACCGGTGCGGGGATAGCTACTTGCGCGCGACGAACTTCGTCGTGGCCCAATTCGATACGTCCCCACCCAGCCCCTGTCCTGCCGCCGAGGCTGATGAGTTTGCTGTGGATGAGTGTGACGACCGCATCCAGGGCCTTTTCAACGAGGGTAGGGCTTGCAGGCGGAGTCCCCTTTGGCTCCTCGCTCTGTTTCGTGGACTCTGTTTCCCCACGATTTGCGGGAGCCTGGTCTTGTGTCTCGGCGCTGACTCGGATCTCGAAAGTCGTGTCCACGGGCAGGTACTCGTATGCGAAAAGTGCGCCGTCTGCGGCCCCGCCTGTGGCGCGGTCAATGGCTGTGCTCATACGGTGGGGGAGGTCACCGCTAGCGCGGTCCCACACCACTGCGTGGTGGAAGGTAAGAGCACTGGCCCGCAGCGGGAGAGATTCGTCGGTTCCATCCCCACGTTGCTTTTTGCGAGTACCGACATCCCGACGCATCTCACCGCCCCACAGGCTCTTGAGGTCTTCCTCGACGAAGTCAAGCTCATTCATGTGTTCTTCGAACGCGGCGCGAATGGCTCCCTTGATGGAGCGACCCGGTAGAATCGCCTCGCCCAGCCCATTGCGCACGAAAGCATTCGGCTGTACGGTTCGGCCGTCCTCGTCGGTCATGGGGCGCACAGGTGCCTCATCGACGCCGCCGGAGTGCAGCGCGGAGACGACGCGCACGGGGATCGTCAATTCGTAGCGGTAAATGGTCATGAGGCAGCCTCCGTTGGTGCTGTAAAGCTCTTACTCCTGGTCTTGAACAAGGGCAGCGTCGCTTTCGCCAGGATGGGGGAGTCCACGAGGAAGCGTCCGTATCCCTGGGGCGTCAGCTCACCGACGCCGATATGTCCGAGTGCCTTGAACGACCCCAGATCATCCGGGGAGATACGCACTTGGACTACTGAACCCGCTTGGATCGCCAGCCGCGTGGCGCGAGGCGCGTTATCTCGCGGCGACCACGAGTCCACGCGCCGGTGCCGGATCGCAGTCAGAATCCGTTTGCGATTCTTGTTGTTCGAGTCCTGATCGGGGCGTGAATGAGGCTCGCCGTCAGTGCTCTCATGAACGACCGTGACCGGAACGTTGGCCCGCCTGAAGGCAAGCTCCAGATCCTCAACGCTCCCGCCTGGTCCCAGAGCGCTCGACCGTGCGAGCACGTCGGACGTGAACCACAGAGACACGACCTCGGTGGATTCAGAGGACGAGGCCGGGGTTCCCTCATCGGTTACCGGACCCTCTACCGGGGGCGGGGTGCTTCCCACCTCGGTGAAGGTGCTACCCACAGTGCAGCGGGCGCGTCCGAATGTGCCTGTGAGCTTGCGGGATCCGAGGAAGGCTGACTGCTCAGCAATGCCGAGGTCGAGCGTCAGAGGTGAGTCTGCGGAAATAGCATCGGTGCCGCGAAGCTCACTCAGTAGTCGTTCCGACACGACAATCGAGGCACGCAGCTTCAACCCGGCGGGCAGGGCGCGCACGAGGAACAGCTGCCCATCTTTCGCTGCACCCGTCTCCGAACTGATCGCCGTCGACTGCCGACCAATCAGCGAGGGCTTCCCGATCCAACCCGTGGCGGGAACGCCGCTCGAGTCAACGAAGATATAGCAGCCGCGCGTGGGGATCGTGTTCTCACCGCACTCTTGATCGTCAATGGGAATATGCCTGTTGAAGAGCGTGCGGGGTTCTTCATCGTCTTGTTTGTCCTTGGGTTTGTCCTCGCGAACCTTCTCATTCTCCAGAACAAAAGGAACGGGCAAACCAGGAGTTTTCTCGTAAACCGGAAGTGCATCGCTGATACGTAGGTCACCGCTGATAATAGCGGATTTCACGAGGTCACTGCCCCCCTGATACTTCTTGCGCAGGAGGTTGTGCAGCCACGGGACCAACACGGTTCCACGCAGGAAGTCCAACGACCGCACCTCGTTCGAGAAGGGAACCTCGTAGGAGACAACCGGAGAATCAAGAACGATGTCGAGGGCCGTTTCGTACCAGGTCGTGTCACCGGACTCCGACTGCTGAAGGCTGGGCATTGCGATGTTTTGGGGGCTGTCCTTCGGAAGAGCCTTTGGCAGGTCTGGGATCTGCTTCAAGCTCTTCTGAGCGCGGCACCGCAGTCGATTTGCGACGGTCTTGACGTCTTCCGACGAGTATGTGGGGCTGTCGTTATCTTGGTTCGCCAGGATTCGTTTAAGCGCGTCGGCGGCTTTCGCATCCTGTAGGCCGATTTCCACGTAGTCCTTGTCGCTGACCGCCACCGTGCACTCGCCGTCGCCTCCGCTGCGGCCCGAGCCGATGCCTCGGACCATGAGGCCCGCAACCCCCAGGAGGAAGTGCGCGGCTTCAATCGTCGCCTGAACGGAGAGAGGCCCCCCGGCCTCGTCGATGAGGGTGAACGTGCCCGTGAGGACGCCGGGTGCCGCGCGCTCTGTGAAACGCAGGAACTGGTCGCGCGCCGTCCCCGTCTGTGGGTCGATGGAGAGGGACACCGTGTCGTGGATTGGGATTTTCGATGCCGGGGTCGCGTCCGAGAAGAGAACGTGACGCGGGTGGGGGACAGAACCTGGTTTGCTATCGGGGTCCTGGCCGAAGAGCCACCGGGCAAAGTTCGTCCACGTTCCCTCCTTTGGTCTGTCGAGGGCCTTCGCCGCCAGCATCGCCTGTTCGCGCAGGACACCCGTGATGACCGTGCCGCGCACGACCGGCTTGCCGTTGCTGCGCTCGATTGTTGAGTGTGTGCGTCCCGCGTGGCCTACGCCCGTGGACACGCCCCAGTCGGACGTGAACACGATAGTCATGTGGCCGCTCGCGGTAGGAGAAGTGGTAGGTGAATCGGTGGTCACTTGGCACCTCCTTCGGTGGAATCGTCTGCTGTTTCCTGGAAGCCAGCGCCGTCGGTGCCCTGGCCGATTCGAGAAGCGAGGTACCCGTCAGGCAAGTTCTCAGACAGGTCGATGAGGTCCAGGAGCCACTTGATCTGCTCGAGGGCCTCGCCAGCCTCATCGGAACTCGACGAATGAGGCGGGAGTAGCCTCAACTGGTTGGCGAGGCGTCCAGCACTGGGGGCATTCTGTAGCGCGTAGTCCCACTCTGTTGCAGCCTTCTCTCCCTCTCCTTCCGCGAGGAGCTTCACGATGCGGTTCGCGCGGGCACGCGGGAACGGGTCGCCGGTGGTCTGCGTGGGGTTGTCTGGTTTCTTGCCATCGAAGACTGCGACCGTGCGGAGAATTTCTTTCCACTGATCCCGTGTCTGCAGACTCTTCGCAGTGGACGAGGTCGTGGTGGCTTCCCCGATTCGCTCCGGCGCGTAGTGGCCGACCAGGAAGGGACGCTGCGTGCGGCCCTTGTACTCGGCCAACGTCTCCTCCGGGTCGAGCACCGTCGCGTCGCGCAGGACGTGGAAGTCGATCGTCGAACAGGGAGCCTCATCCTTCTTCTTGCCGAGCTTCTTCCCGCGCGAGACCAAGCCCTCCGCCAAGTCGTAGGCGATGTGGAACGGGAAGTTACGACCCACAATGGCCACGCCTGCCGAGGCCGTGAGAGGGCCCTGTTTCGGCGCGTTGGCGATAACTGCGAGCTTGCTAAGGAGTTCGTCCTCGCCGGTCAGCTGCTCATAGTGACGAACGTATGATTCCGCGAACGGGATCGCGAACTGTCCTTCCACATAGACAGTGAGGTCGTCGCATCCGACAA
>ERZ1699236.419-NODE-419-length-11469-cov-3.613913_pt1 | contig 11469 bp, 2 predicted proteins | sample MGYA00581538_ERZ1699236 | MGnify/ENA primary metagenome ERZ1699236 (study PRJEB42319, sample SAMD00040336) | human oral metagenome | material: saliva | host: Homo sapiens | study: EMG produced TPA metagenomics assembly of PRJDB4115 data set (Metgenomic analysis of... | reverse complement strand
CTTCTGAAGCGCCTAAATCTGAAACAACTTCAGAAACAGTCAAATCAGAAGGTAACTCAACCTCATCATCAGAAGCGCCTAAATCTGAAACAACCTCAGAAACAGTGAAATCTGAAGGTAACTCAACCTCATCATCAGAATCGCCTAAATCTGAAACAACCTCAGAAACAGTTACATCTAAAACAGCCTCAGAAACAGTTACATCTAAAACAGCCTCAGAAATGGCACTTTCTAAGACACCTACTGCTAAAGAACTTCCAAAAACAGGTGAACAAACAAATATCATCTTGAACTACATCGGATCTCTTCTAACACTTGCTGCATCAATCACTGCACTTATTTTGGTTAACAAAAAGAAATCAAAATAACACATAAGACCTAAGAATCTGGAACAATTGGTTCTTAGGTTATTGGTTTCATTGTTAAGAAGAAACCAGCCACATCAATAGGTGAATCCTATTTTTGTTGGGGAAAAATAGTGTTTACCTATTTTTGTCTCTACAGGTGGGAACTGTAAAGATAAGGTTTAGATAATTGTGGGAATTATCTAAATCACCACTAAAAAAAAAGAAAATAGGTATAAAAATTATGAAACACTTTAAAGAAACCATTATTGCAAAACCTGGCTTTGTTAAAACAAAAGCATGGGGCTTGTGCGGAACCATCGCTCTCTTTACGGGACTTGCTCTTGTCATGGGAACGGGAACAGCTCACGCAAACGAAATCGAAACATCTGACACAACTCCAACAGTCACCGCAGTAACCACACCCACAGCTGAACCAACAGCTCTCCCTAACGCAACAGCCCCTGTTGCGCCAACAACAGCATCAGAAACAGCAGCGCCTACAGCAGAAACAACGCCTGCTACCGTAGCGCCTGCATCAAAAACCACTAGTGAAACAGCCACTAGCGAAACCCCAACTAGTGAAACAGCCACTAGTGAAACAGCCACTAGTTCTTCTGCAACAACTAGTGAAACCGCAACAACTAGTGAAGCCGTAACCACTACAAACGCAACGGCAAACACAGAACCTTCTTATCCTGAGGTTAAACCAGAACCTAAAATTACAAAAGAAGGTACTGAAATCATCGTTGAAAACCCTGACGTTCACATGGAATTTCCAAATGGTCACGGTACTTATGCAACCAATATCGTTAATTACCACGTTGATTTTCCAAATGACATCACGATCAATGATGGTGATACCGTAACCGTCACCCTACCAAAAGAAATGGCCCTTCCAACAAAGTATAGCTTTGATGTCACTAATCCAGAAGGCGTTGTCATTGGTCAAGCGGTCGCAGATAGCGCTAAAAACACTATTGTGACAACCTTTAATGATTACTTCAAAAACAAACCATTGAACAAATCCATGAACTTGCAACTTAGTGTTAAATGGTCAGAGCTTATTGAACCTGATAAAGATTACACCATCTCTATCAACGGAACCGTCATTAAATACCACAGCTCTAAAAACGTTATTGAGGAAGGTCCAACACGCGCGATTGCCAAATGGGGTAGTCAAGATAAAACCGATCCATCTGTTATCAATTGGGTGTTGCAATTGAACGGTGGTTACCTTTGGTCTAAACAAGTTCTCAATGACTACCAACTCGTAGACACACTTGGCCCAAATCAAAAACTCATTGAAGACTCCATTACAGCTGAATTCATTGATAATCTCTCACCTTTTAAATCAGGTGGTAACGCCATGCACTACATTCAAGACCTTAAAACAAGTCCAACAAGCTTTAAGTTCAAGATTGCAAAACTTGACCGTGCCATTTACCTTTACTATAAGACACGTCTCACGCAAGCAGAAAGTGACTCTTACGATCCAACCAACCATGTAGACATCACCTACAAGGCACCCGATCCAAAATCACAAGGCTATGATTCTCGTGTTGCTCTCGTTAACGGTAAAGGAGACGCACGTGGTGAAAACATCACAACACCAACTAGCGTCACCTTCAAACTCTCAAAAGAATTGACGGGTCGTGATCTTAAAGACGGTGAATTCACCTTCCAATTGAAAGCTGCAGATGGTACCCTCATCGATACCAAAACCAATGATAAAGATGGAAACATCGTCTTTAATCCAATCACCTACAAACAAGCAGGCACTTACAAGTACACCGTTGAAGAAGTCAAGGGAAGTGACGAAGACATCATCTATGACACCATGAAAGCAACCATTCTTGTTGCCATCAATAAAGAAGGACATGCTTACGTGGCTCACACAACCATGCCTGAAGACACCATCTTCAATAACACAGTTAAACAAACAACACCTTCAGAAACCGTTCTCACCTTTGACAAAGTTCTTAGCAAAGGAACCCTTAAAGAAGGTCAGTTCAGTTTCCAATTGCGTGATGACCAAGGAAATGTCATCGACACCGCAAGTAATGACAAAGATGGCCACATCACCTTCAAACCACTTGTTCACACAAAGGCTGGAAGCTATCATTATACCGTAAAAGAAGTCAACACCAACGACGAAGATATCATCTATGATAATAAAGTCGCTGATGTCACTATCAAAGTGGCTAAAACCATTGGGGATACCCTAAACAGCATGGTATCAACCGTGACCTATCCACAAGATAAGACCTTCACCAATACGGTTAAAGACCTTCAACCGGCGGTGGCAAATTTCCACTTCACCAAACAATTCCAAGGTGGCACACTTAAAGGTGGTGAATTTACCTTTGAACTTCGTGATGACAAAGGAAACGTTCTTGACACTACAACCAACGACAAAGATGGAAACATCGACTTCAAACCAATCACTTACACCAGTGCAGGTACGCACACTTACCACGTGTCAGAAGTCAAAGGTCTTGATCCTAAAGTCATTTACGACACTAAAATCGCAGACCTCAACGTCATGGTCGTTAAAACCATTGGGGAAACCTTGAACACCCTTGTCTCAACAACTAAATATCCTCAAGACACAACCTTTGTTAATAAAATCAAAGATGAAAAAGTAGCAACGACTGATATCGTCTTCCACAAAGCCCTTCACGGTCGCGACTTGAAAGCGGGCGAATTTACGTTCAATCTTCGTGATGACAAAGGTCAAATCATTGCGCAAGCAAGTAATGACAAGGACGGTAAAATTGCCTTTACAGGTCTTACTTACAACAAAGCAGGCGACTATCACTACGTCGTGACAGAAGTCAAAGGAAACGACGAAGACGTGATTTACGATAACATGGTTGCAGATGTCACCGTTAAAGTCACTCAAGAAATCGGAGACACCACAAATGCTCTTGTTTCAAGCGTCGTTTATCCTGAAGACACAACCTTTGATAACCACATCAAAGAACTTAAAGACGCGCATATCGACCTCAACTTGTCTAAAGCCCTTCACGGCCGAGACCTTAAAGAAAATGAATTCACCTTTAACCTTCGTGATGAGAAAGGTCAACTCCTTGCCACAGCAACAAATGACAAAGACGGTCGTGTCAGCTTCAAAGACCTTACCTTCAAACAAGCAGGCACTTACACCTACCTTGTCACTGAAGAAAAAGGAAGCGATAAAGACGTCATTTATGACGCTATGACGGCACGTATTCAAGTCACTGTTGTCAAAAAAATTGGTGATACACTCAATATGCTTAACGCCAAAGTCCTTTATCCAAGTGACGTTACCTTTGATAACACCATTAAAGAAACAAAAGCCGCAGACACAAGCCTTACCTTCCACAAAGCCCTTCATGGTCGCGATTTGAAGGCAGGCGAATTTAGCTTTAATCTTTATGATGAAACAGGTACCGTTGTTGCACGCGCTCGTAACACAAAAGACGGAACCGTCACCTTCAATGGCCTTCATTATGACAAACCTGGAACACACCATTACACAGTGACAGAAGTTAAGGGAACCGATGAAGACGTGATTTACGATAACATGGTTGCAGATGTTACCGTAACAATCACCAAAGACTATGGTGACACCATCAACGTCCTTAAATCAGCGGTAACCTATCCAACAGACATCACTTTTGATAACACCATCAAAGAGCTTAAACCTGTGACAACAAGTCTCACCTTTGATAAACTCCTTAACGGTCGTCAAATCAAAGAAAACGAATTCACGTTCGCTCTCTTTGAACACACCGATAAAGGAGACCTCTTCCAAGGCTTTGCTCAAAATGATGCCAAGGGTCACATTACCTTTAATCATCTTGACTTTAACGCTGTAGGCACACACCACTTCTTCGTCAAAGAAGTCATTGGTAAAGACGAAGACGTCATTTATGACGCTACCGTTGCTAATGCAGATATCACGGTTACTAAAGATGTCCATGACACCTTTAATGCCCTTGTGTCAAATGTAACGTATGCGAATAAAGTCTTTACAAACACCATCAAAGACCTTAAAGGCACGGATGTTACCCTTACCTTCCACAAGATGCTTCACGGTCGTGACCTTAAAGATGGCGAATTCATGTTCGCACTCTTTGAAGAAACCGACCAAGGAAACCTCTTCTACGGCTTTGCAACCAATGATGCTAAAGGTAACATCACCTTTGACCACTTGACCTTTGACCAAGCAGGAACACACAAGTTCTTCGTTCAAGAAGTCATTGGTAAAGACACAAGTGTCACTTATGATACCCTCATTGCGCGTGCAACCGTAACCCTTGAAAAAGTGGTAGGTGACACCGAAAACCATTTGAAAGCAACCGTTACATATGGTGATGACATCATCTTTGACAATACCGTTACGCCTGAAAAACCAAAAGACGACAAACCTAAAGGTGATAAACCTAAAGGTGACAAACCTAAAGGCGACACACCTAAAGGCAACACCCCTAAAGAAGAAACACCTAAAGAAACACCACGTTACCAAGAAGGTAAAGAACTTCCTCACACTGGTGATGACGTTTCACGCCTTGGACTGCTTGGTACACTTATGGTAGGTCTTAGCTTCTTTGGACTTGCACGTCGTAAAAAAGAAAACTAATCCTTAGTTTCTAACGTTAAACGAACCTTAGCGTTCGTTTTTCGTCAGCCAATCTTTTTGATAAGGTTGGTTGACGAAAAATGAACGTTTTTTTCACGTTTTTCTAACGAAAAACGTGCCTTTTGAGCTATCACCTTTTGGGCTTCGCCCAAAAGGCTCTTTTTTGTGTGGGGGGGATAGCAAATCGCAACAATTAACCAAAAGACTCTTTTATGCGGGAAGTAACAATCCACAACAAGTAATCAACCAAAAGGCTCTTTTGCACGGAAGTAACAATCCACAACAAATAATCAACCATCAAACTAACATCTTTGCAATTCACATCACTAATCAACACCAACCCTTTTAAAAAACTTAACTTTTTCTTAAGCCAAATCGGTCTCCTTGTGTTATAATAGAAGTATAAATAACCCTAAAAGGAGACCTTTAATGAATTTTAACAAGCAATTACGCTTTGGACTTCGCAAATCTCGTGTTTACGGGACACTTTGTAGCGCTATTTTAGGTGCTTTTATCATGGCAGGACCAATCGTTCATGCCGATGAAGCGCAACCTTCAAACACAACAACAGAAGCTGTTTCTACAGACACCAGTAAAACAGCCACACTCGCCACAGAAGTTGTCACTGACCATGCCAGTCAAACAGCAATACTTGCCACAAAAAATACAACAGTAGCTGACACAACAGTAGCTAACACAACTACTGAAAATACAGAAACATCGCCATATGTTTCTGATAAGGCTATTGCGGCAACTAAAGAAGCCTTTGATAATATCGACACATCAAAAGCGTTAACAGCAGAAGACATCAAAGTTCCTGAAACCTTGACAACTGAACAAGAAGGTATCACAGAAACTCTTAAAGAACGTTATGATGATCTTCCTGCACCTGTTCGCAGTGTGACTAAAAAAGTCATTATTAATGATGAAAACAATGGGTCACTTGGCGCAACCTATTCTGTCTCAGGTATTGTGACAGTCAACGCGCACTATTTCCACGAATCTAACCCACAACAAGCCGTGGAAACGCTTTATCATGAAGTTGGTCACACGATCGATGGTGCCACTTACAAAAAAACAGCATCAGGTGAATACTCTCTTTCTCGTGATGAAGCAGTTCAACCACTTCTTAAAACAGCCTACCCAGGTTATGCTAACTACGAAGCCTTCGCCTCACTCTTTGGCACCTACATGCTTCAAGAAACAGGTCAAAAAGAAATTAAGACAGCGACTGATGCTGAAATTAAAAAATACTTTGATGTCCTCTTAAATGGCTTTACACGACCAACTGAAAACAAATACACCAAAGACTTAATCGCAACGGTTAATACGCTTAAAGCAAATGGTAAAACGGTCGTGTACGATGGTCTTGTACACGTAGCAACGCCAGAACAAGCGCAAAAAGCAAATCAAGAAACCATTGAACGCTTGACTAACACGCGCTCACGTCGAAGCCTATCGGCATTAACCCGTTACACAGCAGCTGTTCCAAAAAATGATATTACGGTAACCGTGACAACACCAACAACCAATCACGATGTCATTGCTAAAAGTAATACTGATTCTATCACTAGCTTAAATGCTTACCGTAACCATACATTGACAGTGACTGCATCAGGAACTGGTGAATTAGATGACCGTAGCTACATTGACGTTACCGTTACAACTAACCTACCAACGGATAATAAATCGGCCATCTTCAAAAAAGATTTTGAAGCAACTGGTCAATTTGACGTCAATGCAACCAATAGCCAAACAACCGCTAAATTATCATTAGCAGGATTGAAAGCAGGAGTCCAAAAAGATTTCCTCATTCAAACCAATAGTTTTAACGAATACACTCGTGTGGCTGAAAAAACGATCAAAACAACAACCTACAAAGTTATCATTGATGGAAAACTTGTTGAAACAAAAACCATCACAGATAGTTACATTCCTTATATCCCAACCATTAACAAATCAGCGAACAAACAAAGCTTTAAAAAGGTTACCACACGAAAAGGCGTTCAAAACCAATTTACAGCCAATGATGATACGTCTTTAAACATCACACAACGTCGTCCTTATGGTGTCATTGACATTCAAGTTCCTAAAGATGTCATTCTTACAGGTACTGGAAAAATGTCTCTTGAAACTTACAAACACATCGAAAATGAGACCGCACACTACCTCGTTCCACAGACAGAAAGTGACAATATCAGAGTCACATATGCTGATACACATGTCGACGCTGATAAAGCTTTAACAGCTAATCCAAATCAAAAAGTATTAAATCAAGAAGGACGCATCACATATTACTACAGCGATTCGCCTCTTTCTACCGATTTAACAACGCTTAAAACAGCAAAACACGTCGATAAAGACTTTAACATCACAACGACCTTAGCAACGGAAAAAGAAGCACTTGGTGATCTTAAATTTAGAGATAGTCTTTATCAATCACCTGTTCATGTTCTTAACACCACATGGAGTAACTATTACACTGTTACAGCATCTAATGGGTCACCAACCGAAATTAAAGAAGAAGTTCCTCTTCCAAGTGTTGAAATCCAATTTAACGCACAAAATAAACCCATTGCAACAGGTAATTACCAATTAGGTCTTGCAAATAATAACAATCACGTCTTCGATGTTTATAATGCGGAAACCAATCAAAAAATTGGCGTCATTAGTAACGACCGTTTGATATTACCAAAAGAAGCAACACGTTTGCGTATCACACCGCAAGAAAATATCACGGTTGGTTATGGTCCAAATGCAACCTTAACAAGCATGACTTATAACATCTTCTTCAACGCAACCGATAAAGATGCTAAAGCTTGGAAAACCGACCTTGACACCAAACAAATCAATGAAGAAACAACAATCATGTCTGTTAAACTTCTTGGTGAAGACGGATCAACCATCGCAGAAAGCACAAAAACGCTTCGTATTACCAATGAGCTTACAGCTCTTAAACTCGATGACGACTCGTATGCCTTCTTTACACCTATTGATAAAACCGTTAAGGTAGGTCTTCCTATTCGCACAACTGCTATCCTAAAAGGAAAACTCCCAACGTCAGCTATCACAAAAGTAGAAGCCATTTATCCAGGCAGCACAGCATACAAACCTGTTTCTTACCTTGCTTACAGTGGTCCTATTGAGGATGCATCACACCGTCCATCAGGTGGCGATTTTGTTGACACACGCTACGATCAATCACCAGGCGTTTACTCACAACTTCTTCTTGACGTTAACCTTCCACAAGGGAATCACGCCTATAACATCCCTGTACGTGTGACAACGGCTGAAGGTATTCGTACGGTAACTGCTGACGGTCACGTAAGTGATAACAATGTCACAGAAGCTGTTCTCCATATCGTTACCTATGACGCTAAATCAACAGGAACAGAATCAATCATTACAGCAGGAAACGTTAGCGGTAGTAATGTTACCATTCCAAATATTGCAAACGATTTTAGTGCGACCACTTATGTCAATAACTTTACAGATTCTCCTATTAACCAACTCGTTGCGATGAGTTATATCCCTAAAGCAGGTATTGAAAACTCAACAGCATCAGCAACCTTAACAGGCCCTGTAACTGCACCAGCAAATTGGAAAGTAACCTACACAACAGACGCTATCTCAGGAAACTATCAAACCGATCGTAACCTGACATACACAGATACTGTCTCAGACTACAGCAAGGTGACAGCACTTAAATTTACAAGCACAACCGCCGTCCCTGCAACGACCACGACAAGCTTTACCTTGCCACTTCACTTCAATGGGGATATTGATCATAACCTTATCAATTATCGTTCAGTCTTACTTACAAACGATAAAGAACTCTTATCAACGCCAGTAACCGCAACAGCCGCAACTGGGAACATTGTTTACAATTACGTTAACAAGAAAACAAATACCGTTATCAAATCTGTAAACGGTGGTAAACACTTTACCGAAACACCTCAAACACACACCTTTGAAAATGAGGTTATCGCAAATGGTAAGACCTACAAACGCGTATCAGACAAGGAACCAAATACCGTAACAACCGTTACCAAACAAGGGACAACAACCATTACACGTTATTATGAAAGTGCGAACCCAACAACAGTTGATATTAAATATGTCTTTGATGATACAGATGAGAATACAAATCTCTTCCTTGCTGGTCAATTACCAAGCGGTAATGAACATACCGGAAATCTTAATTTAGGCATTATTCCAACGCACACTGAGATTGATGCTGAAAGCTCAAAAACCTTTAACGGAAACAACAAACCACGTATTGATATCACGCCAGATATTGGATACACTGCAAATCCAACACGCTTTGTTTATAGCCGTCATACCGTTGAAGCAAGTACCGACCTCAAGACACAACTTGATAAGGCCGCTGATACGCTAGTTAGTGACAAAACCTTTACCCTTACAGGAACAGGTGCTAACGATTCTCATACAAGTATCACTTACTACTACAAAATTGCATCAGGTAGTATCACGCAACACTTTGTTGATGTCAATGGAAACAAATTAGCAGAGGATACCACAACAGGTCAACGTGTCGCTGACACCGATGTCATTGGTATTAATCGTCCTGAACGTCTCACAAAAGATGGTAAAACCTATCGTCTCATTAAAACAGACACCCAAGGAACCTTAAAAAATACCATCCTTGCTTCAGACATTGCACTTGGTGAAGGAACACAAACGCAAACGGTTTACACACCTGATAACAATGTTGTTATCACTTACACCTATGAGGAAGTCAAAGGATCAATCGTTCAACACTTTGTTGATGAAAATGGCAATACACTCAAACCTGATACAACAACAGGTGAAAAACCAACAGGTGAAACGATTACCTTGACCCATGATAATCTTATTGGAAAAAACAACAAGACTTACGTCTTTGTTCGTCAAGACAAAGAAAATCCAACACAAATCCCAGACGGTCAAGTAGAAGTCACCTACGTCTACAAAGAAGCTGAAACAAGCATTCCAAATGACGCACCTCAAATTGACAAACCTGTTCTTGAAGTAACCCGTTATGTGACTGATAAAGGTATTGAGTTACAAGACGCTAAAGAAGGCACACAACCTGCTGATAAAACCCTTCAAAACAAATGGCGTTATGACCACACAGAGCCTAAACAAAACGGTATCACAACGCATGTTTACACAGCAATTGTAAATCCAACACGTGTCAACATCTACTATGTCTTTGATGACAATGATGAAAACACAAATCTTTTCCTTGCAGGTCAATTACCAAGTGGTAATGAACATGCTGGAAACCTTAATTTAGGTATCTCACCAACCCATACAACTATCGATGAAGCTACTTCTAAGACCTTCGATAGCAATCATCAACGCATTATCTCTATCGCTCCTGATATCGGATACACAACAGAACCAACACGATTCGTGTATAACCGTTACCATGTTGACGCAAGTAGCGATCTCAAAACACAAGTTGATAATGCCAATCTCGTAAGTGAAAATCCTTCCGACACCTTCAAGCTCACAGGTACAGGTGCTAAAAACTCTGAAGTCACAATCACTTACTACTACAAGATTGCATCAGGTAGCATCACCCAACATTATGTTGATACCGATGGAAATACCTTAGCAAACGATACAACAACAGGGCAACGTGTTGCTGAAACAGATATTGTTGATATTAAACGTCCTGATCAATTGACAAAAGATGGCTACGTTTATCGCCTTAAACAAACACAAACACAAGGAAACCTTAAAAAGGCAACAATCTTCAGTGCAGACATTGCTGTAGGAAACGGTACAACCACAGATACCGTTTATACGCCAGATAATAATGTTGTCATCACTTATATTTATGAAAAAGTAACGGGTTCTGTTCACCAACACTTCGTTAATGAAAATGGCAAGACACTCAAACCTGACACAACAACAGGCGAAAAACCAACCGGTGAAGCGATCACCTTGACCCATGATAACCTTATCGAAAAAGACAATAAAACCTATGTCTTTGTTCGTCAAGATAAAGAAGACCTTAAAGCTATTCCTGACGGTTCTGTAACCATTACTTATATCTACAAAGAAGCTGAAACAAGCATTCCTAATGACACACCTAAACTCGACAAGGGTGACCTTGAAGTAACCCGTTATGTGACTGATAAAGGCGTTGAGTTACAAGATGCTAAAAAAGGCACACAACCTGCAGATAAGGTCCTTAAAGATAAGTGGCAATACAACCACACAGAACCTAAGAAAGACGGCATCACAACGCACGTTTATGTTGCTATTCAAAGTAGCGTTCCAAATGACGCACCTAAACTCGACAAAGGTGACCTTGACGTGACCCGTTATGTGACTGACAAAGGCGTTGAATTGCAAGACACTAAAAAAGGTACACAACCTGCTGATAAGGTTCTTAAAGACAAGTGGCAATACAACCACACTGAACCTAAAAAAGACGGTGTGACCACTCACGTTTACGTCGACATTCAACATGCTGTCCCTAAT
>ERZ1699236.413-NODE-413-length-11711-cov-3.693456_pt1 | contig 11711 bp, 12 predicted proteins | sample MGYA00581538_ERZ1699236 | MGnify/ENA primary metagenome ERZ1699236 (study PRJEB42319, sample SAMD00040336) | human oral metagenome | material: saliva | host: Homo sapiens | study: EMG produced TPA metagenomics assembly of PRJDB4115 data set (Metgenomic analysis of... | reverse complement strand
CATCCACATCCACTTCAATCTCAACTGAGCAAGCATTAATTTCGTCAGACACTTCCAGATCATCTAGACGCCCATTGGCTCTTTCGTAACGACCAAAAAGAGTTGCCATATCCATGAGAGTCTGCGGTTTGTCACCACGTCCCAGCTCATCGCGCATAGCCAAGTATTTATCATAAGTGGCCTGCAGCTGCTTTTCAAACTTAGAAGCAGAAAAATCAATCTTCTTCAACTCCGTCTCAAAGGTCGTATGTCGACAGTGGTCGGACCAGTAAGTATCTAAAACCTTGAGCTCGGTCTCCGTCGGGAAACGGCCAATCGACTTGAAATAGTCTTGAATGAAGAGCAAATCTGCCACTTCCATAGCCAGACCATGCTCCTGCTTGTAGGCTTTAAAGTCCGCTTCCGTATAGTCCTTAAAGAAGTCCAGAACCGGAATGGTCTTATCTGACTCGGAGAACTGCTCCAGCTGGATCGGCTGCTCAATATCTTTAAAGCGTGAATCAACTGGATTCAGCAAGTATTTCTTGATTGCTGCCAACTCGCTGTCTGAGATGTCTTTATTGACCAAATAAAGCTGAGCTGTCCTCACCAGAACATCGGTCCCAGCACCGAGCAAAAAGAGAGCCTCCTGAGAGCTGGCTGCCCGCTGGTCAAACTGACCCGGCAGCGCTTCGATGGCAAAAAACGCTGTCTCTGCAAGTGCAGCCTCTACTTCCTCCTCCGCCAGCAATCTATCAGTCACCTGCTCAGAGAAAATATGCTTTTCAGCCCGAGCGACCAAATCTTCTGCCAGATGAAAGACATCATAAACTTGAATCATCCGAAGAACTGACAATGTTTTCAACTGAAGATTATGCGTCAGCTCTCTCACCAAGCTCTGTGACTTCACGCCGAAGTTGCTCTTTTTCTCTACAAAAATACGCTTGTCCATGATTTTTTACACCCTGTCCTTATTTAATCGCCTGCAATTTTTCCCAAACAACCTGATAGACATCTGTCAGTTCACCAAGGCCACGCCGGAAAACATCCTTATCCATGTGATGACCTTCCGCATCCCAGAGGCGGCAATTGTCTGGTGAAAATTCATCTGCCAGAATAATCTTGCCATCTTTGTCAAAGCCGAACTCTAACTTGAAATCAATCAATTTCAGTCCGATTTGGCGGAACCAGTCTGACAAGAGCTCATTGATCCGATGAGTCTCCTCTTTCAAAAAGGCAATTTCTTGATCGCTGGCAATCTTCAAGAATTTCACATGTTCGTCATTGATGAAAGGATCATCCAAATCGTCATTTTTGTAGTAAAATTCCACAATTGGAGTTTCAAGCGCGATGCCCTCTTCTACTCCAAAACGTTTGGAAAAAGAACCCGCTGTGTAGTTGCGCAGCACCACTTCCAAAGGAATAATCTCTACTTTTTTATTTAACTGGTCCGTATCCGAAACCTTCTCAATAAAATGCGTCGCCACACCAGCTGCATTGAGTTTCTCAAAAATAAAAGATGAAATCTGGTTGTTGAGCACTCCTTTACCAGCAATCTGCTCCTTCTTGACTCCATTAAAAGCCGTTGCCTGGTCCTTGTAGCGTGCCAGAATGACTTGCTCATCATCTGTAGAGAAAATATCCTTAGCTTTTCCCGAATATAACAACTTATTAGACATTTTAATATTCGCCTTTCGTGGTTTTATACCCTCATTTTATCATCTTTGAATATATTTTACAAGAAATTCCGTATAAACTTTATATACCATATACCCAGTTAAAGAAATCGTTTCCTTTCCAAGATACAAAAAAAGACCGGAAGATACCGATCTTTGATTTTTAATGTTGCTTCTTCAGTTTCTCATGGATATAAGCCACCACATCGGAAATCGTTTTGAAGTTATCCATATCCTCATCAGGAATCTCAATATCAAAAGCTTCTTCCAGATTGATGATAAATTCCATCAAATCAACAGAGTCCACTCCCAGTTCTTCTTTCAAATTCAATTCCGGAGTGACATGCAGCTTGCTGCTGTCATGTTCTTGAATGATTTCGACAATTTTTGCATAAATTTCTTTTTCGCTCATGGTTACTCCTTTGCATCTGAAAATTCAATAACCGATTTACCAACAACATCCGTTTCCAGCATGGTCCGAATCTGACGAATCGTGCTATAAACAGCCTTAGCATCGCTAGATCCATGCGTTTTGACAACAGGCGCTTTCAAGCCGAATAGAACTGCACCTCCTGCACTAGAATAGTCCAGACTATTCTTGAGCCCTCGCAGGCTGTCCTTGAGCAGCCAAGCTCCCAATTTAGCCTTGAAACCACCGCCTAAAATAGACTTCTTCAGCTGACCCATGATACTGATAGCAGTTCCTTCGATTGATTTCAGAACTGCATTACCAGTAAAGCCATCTGCAACGACAACATCCGCCACATCATTCATCAAATCACGCGCTTCTACATTGCCGATAAAGTTAAGTGTCGAATCCCCAGCTAAAAGCTCGTAGGCTTCCTTGCGCAGAGGGTCGCCCTTGCTACTTTCTGTTCCGTTATTCAAGAGACCCACCCTCGGCTTCTTGATTCCTCGGACATTTTCAGCATAGAAAGAACCCAAAGTCGCATACTGGTGTAAATGATGGGCTGTGTTTTCGGCATTGGCTCCCAGATCCAGCATATCAAATCCCTGACCGCCAACCGTTGGCATAGTAGATAAGAGACCCGGTCGGTCAATGTTCTTGATACGCCCTACGATAAAGAAACCTGCCGCCAAAAGCGCTCCAGTATTTCCAGCAGACAGCATGGCATCTGCTTCCCCTGCCTTCACAGCCTTGGCTGCCAGCACCATACTAGCTTCTTTCTTCTTACGGATGGCCTTGGTCGGCTCGTCGTCCGAGTCAATCTTTTCCTCCGTGTGGATGATGTGGACCCGCTCACCAGCAGTCAGATAAGGCTTAATTTTCGCCTCATCGCCATAAAGGAGAATTTCAATATCCGAAAACTCCTGTACCGCTCGATTGACTCCTTCCACCAAAGCCTGAGGGGCATTGTCCCCTCCCATAGCATCAACAGCTATTTTTTTCATTCGATTTATTCCTCGTTCTTATCTTTTAAAATGCTTCCCCAGTCCCCCAGAGAATCTATAAATTTTTTGGATTTGAGATGGATGCCGACATATTCATCATAGAGCAGGTCAATAAAATCCCGTAGCTGCTTTTTTATATCTGGCTTCAAAGAAATGGTCTCCAATTCGCTAAAGCGAACTGCCTGAAATTGGTCCAGCAGAAAAGGAAGATTAGGATTTAGATAACAGCGCCGTTCATCCTGATGGTAATGATCAGGGCAAAGAACTCCGCTATATTTGAAAGAGAAGTCAAAAGGCAGACCTGTCCGATGACAAAAGGCACAGTCATGGAAGTTCAGCGAAACCCCAAAACGTGACAAAATCTGAATCTCAAAGATATTGGTCAGCACCTCATAGTCCAGACCATTATTCATCAACTCCAGGGTTTTCTGCAGAAAGGCAAAGAGAGCCGGATCCGGCTGATTGTCCTGAAGACTGGCATCTGCCAAGGCTGCCACATAACTGGCATAGGCCATGATGAATAAATCCTCATTGATGCGATGGTAGGTGACCACATCTTGATAGTCCTCGATATAGCTAAGACCATCATCATTGATTTTCATCAGCAAGTTCGCCGCAGTCAAAGGCTGAATGACGGGTGCTAGCTTAGATTTACCAGCATGCTTGACAAAAAACATACGCTTGCCAGCCTGTTCCGTAAAGATCTTTACCAGCTTATCATCCTCGCGGAAATTGCGGTTATAGAGAACCAGACCTTGACTTGTTAGAGATTTAAGCATAGTCCTCCATGTAGTCCTTGAGGCGTTTCAGAGCTTCTCGAATCGTCTCCATACTAGCCGCGTAGGACAGGCGGATATAGCCTTCCCCATATTGACCAAAAGCCGCTCCCGGGATAAAGGCCACAGCCTTCTTCTCTGCAAAATCCTGCAGAAAAGCAAATGAATCTTGATTATAACCATCTGGTATCTTAGCAAAAATATAAAAAGCCCCGTCTGGTTTGATAATCTTAAAGCCTAGCTCAGCCATTTTCTCTATGATATAATCGCGACGCTGAATATACTCAGCCTTCATTGGCTCCGCATCATCTTTCCCAACTGTCAGCGCTTCAATGCCTGCAAACTGAGCCATGGTATTGGCTGCTGTTACGAGATACTGATGGCTCTTAATCAGCTGAGCAGTGAAAACTGCTGGAGCAAAGATAAAGCCCAACCGCCAGCCAGTCATGGCATGAGACTTAGACAAGCCGTTGATGACAATGGTTTGGTCTGGCAGATACTCCGCGATGGAGACATGACCCTGCTCCGCATAGGTCAGCTCAGAATAGACCTCATCGCAGACCACAAAGACTTGGTATTTTCCTAGGACATCCGCCAGAGCTTTTATCTGCTCCCGCGAATAAGTCACGCCGGTCGGATTGGCTGGATAATTAAGAATGACCGCTTTTAGCTGCTCGCCCTGTTCTAAAATAGCCGCTTCCAGCATCTCTGGAGTAAGGACAAAGTTATTGGCCGTTGTGTCAATCTCGACAATCTCCGCCCCTACTAGATTGACAATGGGCTCATAGCCTGGATAAGCAGGAGCTGGCAGCAAGACCTTGTCTCCTTCTTCTAGAATAGCTGTCAGCGTAGCCGACAAGGCCTCTGTTGCGCCAATAGTGACTAAGACCTCATCTTCTGGGCGATAGTGCAGATTGTACTTTCCTTTCACAAATCTGCTAGCCGCCTGACGCAGCTCCAAGAGACCGCTCATACCAGTGTAGTGACTTTGATTAGCATCAATCGCTGCCTTGGCCGCTTCTTTGATATGATCCGGTGTCGTAAAATCCGGCTCCCCTAAGGTCAGCCGAAGAACTCCGGGAATAGCAGAAATTGATTGGTCAAACTGACGAATCAGCGAAATTTCTATTTTTTCTAAGTTTTTATTAAATTTCTTACTTAAATCCATACATACCTCCAGCCGCTCAATAGAACTATTATACTATAAATGCAGAAGCATAGCAAAAGCTATTACATGATTTCTTATGCAGAAAAAGGACTAAGCTTGCACTCAGTCCCTTTTTTCCTTGCCTTAAAATTCTTTACTGCTAGATAATGGATATAGCCACATCTCACGTGACTGGCCAGTCAACGAGTCGGAGTATAGGTCAATTCCTTGCCATGCTTGGCCAGAAAATCTGGCAGTTCTGAATCAGGAATCTGCCGCAAATAAAGGTTAGAACGAATCGTATCATCTTCCTCACGGCAGGTTGAGAGAACCAAATACCGGTCACTCGCCTTAATCTGTATCTTAGGATCCTTAGTACGAGCAGCCTCATAGATATTTCTAAGCTGAGTCGTAAAGTCCTCGTCATCCTTAAACTCCGTCCGATAAAAAGCTGTCTCTTCCGGCACGATGACCAGTCCCATAGCTTGATAATAATACTTACGCTCAGGAGTCTCAATCACGACATACCTATGTTTGTCAAAATAATCCTGACGATCATAGTAGTTGACATCATTAAACATGCGATGATCTCCTGCCTTGCTGCCCCGAGCATGCCCGAAAAGCCAAGTCAGACGATCACTGAAATCTTTATGATTGTCCTTATCCATAAAGACCGCTCCCATATAAGGCTCTTGCTTTCCTTCAAAAGTCTTCAGCAGATAAGTCTCATTATCTTTCGTTTGCACCACTGGCTCATCCAACTGTGTACCAGGAGCATAGACATAGCCTATCGTTTCTGAATTCACAGCTTTCAGTTTAGCAAAACGCTCTGCTAAATATTCCTTTTCTGTCTGACTTGAAGATGCAGATGAGCTTGACGTTTCAATCCTGCTAGGATGCGAAACTCGAAGCTTGCTGCCTGATGCTGATGAACGGAAAGAATAAAAAACAGAAAAAATAACCAGAACAATCAGTAGGAGGCAAATTCCAACAACAAGGAGCAGTTTCTTATTCGAAGCTTGACTCCTATCTTTGTCTTTCATAATCTAAAAATCCTTTATTTTTCATTTTTTACAAAAAATATCACCGAACGAAGGCTCAGTGATATTTAGGCGTTAGCACAAATTAAAGACAAAATTATTTGACTGCACTTGTCTTAGGAAGTGACTTTTCTTCAGAATTCTCCTCATTTTCCTTGTTCTCTTCTTTTGCTTCCGGAGCTTTTTTTGCTTTATTTTCTGATTTTTTAGCCTTCTTTTTACCTGTTGCTGAAGAGGACGCCGCCGAAGATTGAGACGGTGCTGGAAAAGTCGGAACTGATGAAGAGGCTGTGGAGTAAGGTGCTGCCGAATAAGCCGGTGTAGATGGATCTGTAGTAGATGGTGCCGCTGAAGGCTGATCAGCATTGGCCGACTCTCCCTCACCAATAACAAGAACTTTGTTACCAGCTTGATCCTCCATCACAGCACTTTTGCCAACCGGAGCTTTCTTAGCTTCAGCAACTTGCTGATCCAGAGCTGATTGTGCATCTCTATAGGCCTGCAATTCATCCATAACTTTATTAGATTCTGAGTCCGTACTGCCTTGGGGAACTTCATTATTATCAATGTCATTAACCCAAAGACTGGCTGTACCCTCAGCAAATACTGGTGCAGCAGCCGCGAAAAGTGAAAGGGCCACAGCACTTGAAAGCAAAACCTTTTTCATTATCTCATCTCCTCGTTACTTTTCAAAAATAATTGTAACTCCCCGTTACCTAATATTACCTACTACTAAGTATAGTTCGAACTCTAAAAAAAGTCAAGAATTTTACTACATAAAAATTTTTAAAACCAAATAATACCAAGGGATGAGACAAATTGTCAATTTACCAACTATTTAAATGGTCATTTATTTATATTTGAAACATCAAGTAATTTGAGTTTTCTTTTAAAGTGAATGTTGGACTTTTTTAAAAAAGATAGTAGGAATAAAATAAAAAAGAGGCCAGAAATCAAGTATCCCAGCCATATATCTCAGATTATTTTTTACCTATTTCAAACAAGGGTGACAGTGGCCGTTTTTCATGAATACGGACAATGGCTTCCCCTAAAAGATGCGCAATTGAAATCTGCTCAATCTTATCAATTAAGCGCTCTTGAGGCAGATAAATTGTATCCAGCACGACCAATTTTTTAATCGCCGACTTTTGGATATTATCCATAGCAGGACCAGATAAGACTGGATGAGTACAGCTGGCATAGACTTCTACAGCTCCCGCCTCAGCGAGAGCGTCAGCCGCATGACAAATAGTCCCTGCTGTATCAATCATATCATCAATTAGGATACAAGTTTTTCCTTCTACCTTACCAATGATGTTCATAACTTCACTGCTATTCATCTTGTCTACGCTGCGACGCTTATCAATAATCGCAATCGGGGTTTTCAGAAACTCTGCTAACTTACGGGCCCGACTCACACCACCATGGTCAGGACTGACTACCACATAGTCTCCTCCTGTCATATTACGGCGCTCAAAGTAATCAGCAATCAAAGGTGCACCCATCAAGTGATCCACTGGAATATCAAAGAAGCCCTGGATTTGCGCTGCGTGCAAGTCAATAGTCAGCATCCGATCCACACCAGCAATTTCCAACATATTAGCAACTAATTTAGATGTAATTGGCTCACGAGCTCTAGCCTTGCGATCCTGCCGAGCATAGCCATAGTAAGGCATGACAACGTTGATGGATTCAGCACTAGCTCGTTTCAAAGCATCTACCATAATCAAGATTTCCATCAAATTATCATTGACTGGCGAACTGGTAGACTGCAAAATAAAGACGTGTTTCCCGCGAATAGATTCTTCAATATTCACTTGAATCTCTCCATCAGAGAACTGACGAACAGTTGATTTTCCAAGTGGCAATCCAATCTCTTGAGCAACACGCTGCGCTAATTCTTGATTAGAAGAAAGAGCAAAGAGTTTTAAATCAGAAAAAGACATGATTCCCTCCAGATTCTAAATCGTCTTTCATTGTCCAATTACAACTTTTCCCAACTACCATTGTAACTTTTTTCAGTTGATTTTTCAATTAAAAATAAAAAACGCCATAGGCGCTTTTTACTGATTAGTTCGGATAGATATATGAAACTGTACCTTGTGCAGTTGTTGGATTAAACCATCCACGGTAGTTACCGATTGATTGTTGTCCAAGGTAGTTTGCTTCTGATACTTGAATGCTTGTAGTAGATTGAACAGCTGTTACTACTGCAACGTGTCCGTATCCACCGTCAGTCCAACATGCAATCGCTCCAACTTCTGGCTGTGAACCAACACGGAAGCCTGCTGCTGCTGCACTTGCAGACCATTGTCCACCATTACCCCAGTAATCGCCAGCCCAAGGAGCTAATGTCTTAGCACCCCAAGTACATTGACCTACTGGATAAGAAGATGCAGATGAGCTATAAACTGGTCTATTCGCACGGGCAACAGATTGAGTTACTGCAGGTGCTGCTGGAGCCGCTGCTTCAGCTGAATTAACAACTGCTTGAACCTGAGCTTGCAGGGTAGTATTTCCTGAAGCTTCAATTGCTTGACGTTTTGATTCTTGCTCTGCTTTATAAGCTGCTTCACGAGCTGCCGCTTCAGCTGCTGCTTTTTCAGCTGCTGCTTTTTCTTCAAGAAGAGAATTCTTTTCGTTTTCAGCAGTCGCTTTTTCAGCTGCAAGACTTGCCTGAGCTGCTTTCAGTTCAGCTTGTTTTGTTGCCAAAGCTTGCTCATCATCAGCTAACTTCTCTTGGTTAGCAATTACAGTATTGATAGCTTCATTATTCGCAACTTGCTTTTCAGCAATTACTTCTTTATCTTTCTTTTGTTGTTCCAGCATTTTATTATTTGCTGAAACAATTTCGCTCATAGCTGCTACACGAGAAATAGCTTCTGTGATAGAGCTAGAATTTACAACTGTATTGATGTAGCTAGTAGCAGTTCCATTTGTTTGAGTACTGCGTGCTTGATTTGCAAGTGACTCATTGCGAGCTACAATATTTTTAGACAGTTCGTCAATCTCTGCAGAAAGCTTTGCAGATTCAGCAGACAATTTTTCATTTTCTGCTTTAAGCTCTTCTTGTTGCTTTTGAATAGCAGATACTTGTCCTTGAATCTCGTTAACTTGTGCTTGAGCTGATTGTTGTTGCTCTGTCAAACTGTTAATCTTGCTGTCTTGTGCAGCAATCTTTTCATCAGTTGTCTCCGCTTTAACGCTCACAAGTGCAGCTCCTTGTGAAAGGATAACTGTACTCAATAAAATTGATGTGAGTAGTTTTTTCTTCATAAAAATAATACACTCCTTCTTATAAGACATTAACTAGTATACCAGAAAATGCTGTATCATATGTTACGCCTTTATTACATTTTTATTTCTTGTTTATCATAAATACATTTTTTCGAAAAAAGGCTGAAAAATGAGGAATATCAGGCTATTGAGAAGGATAGTCGGTACCAGACTGCTAAGAACAAAATCCTGTAAATTCAGACTAGAAAGATTCAAAAATACCGCAAAAGCAAAGCTGGTTAATTCAAATAAAAATACAAGAATCAAAACAGATAAAAAGCGAGTAAATTTATTTAAAAGCATAGTCGAACTAGACTGACAAACCAAGAGACTTAGAAGAGGAAAAAGAATAAGAGCAATACCAATGGTATGAAAATAGTAAACATCATAAATCAACCCCAGACAGCAAAATAAGAGAATATTGTAGTTTTTAGAGAGGTTGATGGAAACAAAAAGCATGAAAATAAAGATAAAATGACTGACCAAGTGCCATTGTAAAGGCAGAATATTAGCCAGAAAAGTCGAAATCTGCCCGTCGATCAATAAAACAAAAAATAAAATAATAGGAGTCAAAAGATGTTCTTTAATATCTCTCATATTAGTTCCCTACCAACATTACAGCACGGATATCCGACAAATCAGCAGCCGGCTTAACCAGGACAATCTTGTTTAACTGATCCTTAGCCTCAGACACGGAAAGTACCTTACCGACAGGAATATTTTCTGCATTATAAGCACCCAAGCCACTGGTTGCCACCTCATCTCCCTCTTTTATATCTTCAGCACTATTTAACTGACTGATGATATAAGCAGAGTTTTTTGCATCATAACCCGTAATAATCCCATAAACTTGACCAGACTTCGTTTGAATTCTAACAGAAATTTTAGTTGAGTTTTCCTCGTTAGTCAGTAGAGAAACCAAGCTAGACTGACTACTAGTTTCAGAAACACTTCCGACCAGACCACCATTAGCGACTACTAACATAGCATCTGTCACATTATCAGATGTCCCCTTGTCAATAGTCAGCTCATTTTTCCAGGATGCTGGCGTACGGGCAATCACTTCGCTGGCAATTTGAACTTGATTTTTATCAGTCTCTTTAAATTCCAGAAGTTTTCGCAACTGCTCATTTTCATCTTCTAAGGAATCTGCCTTCCCAGCCTTTTCCTCAACCTTATAAAGATTTTTCTTGAGCTGCTGATTCTCTCTATAAGTAGACATCAAATCTGACATTTCTTCTTTTTTATCAGCTACAAAAGCAAAAGGAGAGCCGACAAGTCTATCTACCAATGAAATAATATTTGAAGTAGTTGATACAAACCAACTAGAAGAGGTAGATAGAATGAGTATCGTCATTGCAACAACTAATACAAAAAAAGAAATCAGAAACTTAGATTTTTTAAATCGATTCATCAGAAAAACCTCACTAAATAGGACGAGAAAGTATAAGAAAAGGAGATAGCAAATGCTAAACTCCTCATTATACGGAGAATGGGGGATTCGAACCCCCGCGCCGGTTACCCGACCTAACGATTTAGCAAACCGTCCTCTTCAGCCTCTTGAGTAATTCTCCAATATTTAATGGGCACGAGTGGACTCGAACCACCGACCTCACGCTTATCAGGCGTGCGCTCTAACCACCTGAGCTACGCGCCCAAGTTTGAAAACTTGGTATGAACTATCGTTCAAAGCGGGTGACGAGAATCGAACTCGCGACAACAGCTTGGAAGGCTGTAGTTTTACCACTAAACTACACCCGCTTGAATATGGGAGTTAACGGGATCGAACCGCTGACCCTCTGCTTGTAAGGCAGATGCTCTCCCAGCTGAGCTAAACTCCCTTCGCTAAGCGACTACCATATCTCACAGGGGGCAACCCCCAACTACTTCCGGCGTTCTAGGGCTTAACTGCTGTGTTCGGCATGGGTACAGGTGTATCTCCTAGGCTATCGTCACTTAACTATTGAATTAACTGTCCTGTCCTCTCAGACAAGCCTTGTCAACTCAAAATTGAATACAATATCAAATCTAACATTCCTCTAAACCATCCGCTGCACTCTGATGAAGCTCTTATTCTAGGATAAGTCCTCGAGCGATTAGTATTAGTCCGCTCCATGTGTCACCACACTTCCACTCCTAACCTATCAACCTGATCTTCTCTCAGGGCTCTTACTAACTTGCGTTATGGGAAATCTCATCTTGAGGTGGGTTTCACACTTAGATGCTTTCAGCGTTTATCCCTTCCCTACATAGCTACCCAGCGATGCTCTTGGCAGAACAACTGGTACACCAGCGGTAAGTCCACTCTGGTCCTCTCGTACTAGGAGCAGATCCTCTCAAATTTCCTACGCCCGCGACGGATAGGGACCGAACTGTCTCACGACGTTCTGAACCCAGCTCGCGT
>ERZ1699236.405-NODE-405-length-11921-cov-2.268187_pt1 | contig 11921 bp, 8 predicted proteins | sample MGYA00581538_ERZ1699236 | MGnify/ENA primary metagenome ERZ1699236 (study PRJEB42319, sample SAMD00040336) | human oral metagenome | material: saliva | host: Homo sapiens | study: EMG produced TPA metagenomics assembly of PRJDB4115 data set (Metgenomic analysis of... | reverse complement strand
CTGAACCCTGTTTTCAGTTTTCAGACGACCTCGACCATGTAATCTTCCGGCAAATTGCCATATAATTGTTATATTATGCCCCCAAATCATCTCCAACAACACACACCCTTAAAGGACACCAATGAAAGCCTACCTCGATTTAATGCGTCACGTTCTCGAAAACGGTACCGATAAATCCGACCGTACCGGTACAGGCACTCGTTCGGTGTTCGGCTATCAAATGCGCTTCGATCTGAGTCAAGGCTTCCCGCTGCTGACCACCAAAAAGCTGAACCTGCGCTCGATTATCCATGAGCTGCTTTGGTTTCTCAAAGGCGATACCAACATCAAATATTTGAAAGATAATAATGTTTCCATTTGGGACGAATGGGCGGACGAAAACGGCGACTTGGGGCCTGTGTACGGCTACCAATGGCGTAGTTGGCCTGCACCCGACGGCCGCCATATCGACCAAATTGCCAACGTCGTGGAGCAAATCAAGAAAAACCCTGATTCCCGCCGCCTGATTGTGTCGGCATGGAATCCCGCGCTGGTGGATGAAATGGCATTGCCGCCTTGCCATGCGCTGTTTCAGTTTTACGTTGCCAACGGTAAATTGTCCTGCCAGCTTTACCAACGCAGCGCGGACATTTTCCTCGGTGTACCGTTCAACATTGCTAGTTACGCGCTGTTGACCATGATGATTGCCCAAGTCTGCGGGTTGGAGGCGGGCGAATTTATCCATACCTTGGGTGATGCGCATCTGTACAGCAACCATTTCGAACAGGCAAAACTGCAATTGAGTCGCAACACCCGCACGCTGCCGGTGATGAAAATCAATCCGGAAGTCAAAGATTTGTTTGCATTCAAATTTGAAGATTTCGAGTTGGAAGGCTACGACCCGCATCCGCACATCAAGGCCGCCGTGGCGGTGTAGGATGGGAAATAGCTAAAAGGTCGTCTGAAACTTTTCAGACGACCTTTTTGTTGGTTTGCTTCACACTTCGATTTTATTGGGCGTGAAGGTTTCCCATTTGTTGCAGGCAGGGCAGTGCCAGAAGAAGACTTGGGATTTGAAGTGGCAGTTGCGGCAGCGGTACATGACGCTGCGTTGGAGTTGGCGACCGATGACGGAACGCATCATGTCGGCGTCGGCTTTCCATGCGGGATTCATGTCGCTGATTTTCAAACCGAGCAGGCGGTATACGCCGTTGAGGTCGGGTTTTTGACGCACGAGGTCGATGGCAAGTTGGGCGGCTTCGCTTTCGCCTTTGAGCAGCAGGGCTTTTTCGTAGATGACGTTGATGAGGTCTAAATCGGGGAAAGTCTGCATGTAACCGATGAGCCGGTTCAGCCCTTCTTCCTGTTTGCCTTGGGCGGCGTAGGCTTCGTAGAGTTTTTCGCCAACCATGCTCAGGTAGGCATGGTTTTGCTGTTCGATGGCGCCGTATGCCTCGACAGCGGCGGGGAAATTGCCCTGTTTGGTTTCGATGTCGCCCAAAATCATGTTGGCGCGGGCGCATTTTTTGTTGGCGTCCAAGGCTTTTTGGACGTTGTAACGGGCGGCGTCAAGGTTGGATTTGAACAGCGCGGTTTGGGCAAGTTCGCAATAAAACTGTGCAATTTCAAATTGGTAGGTCTGCTCGTCGTGGCTGAGGAGTTGCGCGGTTTCGATGGCTTTTTCCCAGTCGCGGTCTTGCTGGTAGATGCTGAGCAGGTGCTGACGGGCTTCGCGCGCCATGTTGCCTTCCTGCAAGCCGATGAAGATTTGTTCGGCACGGTCAACCAAGCCTGCGCTTTGGTAGTTTTGCGCGAGTTCGAACAACACCCGCGCGCGTTTTTCGTTGACGGTATCGGGCGAGTCGAGCAGGGCTTGGTGCATATTGATGGCTTTGTCGTTTTCGCCGCGCTGACGGTAGAGTTTGCCCAAGGTCAGGTTGAGGTCGTAAGACTGTGGCTGCTGATCAATGACTTCCGCCAGTTCGCGGGCAGCACGGCCGCTGTTGCGGTCAACCAATGCGTCCAGACTTTTGTAAAAGCCGGCAGGCACGCTTTTCGCCTGTTTCAACACGGTTTTCATGTCGATACGGGCGGCAAACCAGCCCATGGCGAAAAAGACGGGCAAAAGGGTAATGGGCAGGAGGATGACCCACAATTCGTTGTCCATGTGATTCCTTTTTTAAGGCTTGGGCGTTTGTACGGGTTGTTTAGCAGGGGCAGTCGTTTGCGGTGCGGGTTGCTGCGATACAGGGGCGGCAAGGTCTTTTTCGCTCAAATGCGCGTGTTTTTTGACTTCGGCACGCAGGCGGTTGTTTTCGCTGCGCAGCGCCAAAAGTCTGCCGAACAGGGCGAACATGCCGAACACGATGCCGATGACGAATGCGCCGAAGAGGACGACAATCAGCGGTAAATCGGCTTTCTGACCGGGCAGGTAGTGGAAGGCGACGCTGTCGGTATTGATGACGGCGAGCAGTAAAAACAATAATAAAATGATGACTTTGATAATGGTGTAAATCAGTTTCATGGATGTCTCCGGCGGTATGCCTGTCGGAAAGTTTTGAAAAGGTCGTCTGAAAATTCAATAGGCGGTCGATAGGGATTCCGTTTCCGAACCCGTTTGCCGCAGATGCGGCTTAGTTTAAACGATTTGGATTGTTTCGGATAGGATGTGCGGCAGTTTTCAGACGACCTTGGGCTCCATTATATATATGTAGTACACGGTAGGCATGATTGCTGACAATTCGTATGCGTATCGGAATGGATGGTTTTCCGTATTTCGTTATCAGGCAAGGGCTTGGGCGAAAGCTGTTTGCGAAACAAGTATTCGGACTTGTCAAAACCATCCGTACAGGCGTATCTTTCAACTTTTAATATCTAAACAGAACCAAACAGAATAAGAAAGGCAATCACCATGAGCAGACCCGTACCCGCCGTGTTCGGCAGTGTCTTCCACGCCCAAATGCCCGTTATCGCCCACAAGGACGGCAAATGGCAGCCGACCGAATGGCAAACTTCCTCAGACCTCACCCTCGCGCCCGGCGCGCACGCCCTGCATTACGGCAGCGAATGCTTTGAAGGTTTAAAAGCCTTCCGTCAGGCAAACGGCAAAATCGTCTTGTTCCGCCCGACGGCAAACATCGCCCGTATGCAGCAAAGCGCAGATATTTTGCACCTGCCGCGCCCCGAAACCGAAGCCTATCTGAATGCCCTGATCGAATTGGTCAAACGCGCCGCCGACGAAATTCCCGATGCGCCTGCTGCGTTGTATCTGCGCCCGACGCTCATCGGTACCGACCCGGTTATCGGCAAAGCCGGTTCGCCGTCCGAAACTGCGCTGCTCTATATCCTCGCATCTCCGGTCGGCGACTATTTCAAAGCCGGTTCGCCCGTGAAAATTTTGGTTGAAACCGAACACATCCGCTGCGCACCGCACATGGGCCGCGTCAAATGCGGCGGCAACTACGCCTCCGCCATGCCTTGGGTACTGAAGGCAAAAGCTGAACATGGTGCAAATCAAGTCCTGTTCTGTCCGAACGGCGACGTACAGGAAACCGGCGCGTCCAACTTTATTCTGATTAAAGGCAACGAAATCATCACGAAGCCGTTGACCGACGAATTCCTCCACGGCGTAACCCGCGATTCTGTGCTGACCGTCGCCAAAGACTTGGGCTACACCGTCAGCGAACGCAATTTCACCGTGGACGAACTCAAAGCCGCAGTCGCAGAGGGCGCGGAAGCAATTCTGACCGGCACTGCCGCCGTCATCTCGCCCGTAACCTCTTTTGTCATCGACGACAAAGAAATCGAAGTGAAGAGCCAAGAACGCGGCTACGCTTTGCGTAAAGCCTTGACCGACATCCAATACGGTTTGGCGGAAGACAAACATGGCTGGTTGGTTGAAGTGTGCTGATTTGATTTCGTATTAATAGAACAGATCCAAAGGTCGTCTGAAAGAAAATTTCTTTTCAGACGACCTTTTTATTTTGTAAACAGATTTTGTCGTGCCATTTGTAAAAAAATATCCCGATGTTTGGTGTGTTGTTGTGAAAAACAGTCACTATTTGAACTAAAAAATAAAAAAATTTTTCTATTTTTCAAATAATTAAAAAATTTTAATATTTGCTAAGTTATGAAAATGTAATTATACCAATTCAATATGCTAGAATCATTTCATTACTCGTTTGGTATATTTGATTGCTGAAAAATGTCGAAAAAAGGACTTAAATCGACATCGCAGTGAACTAAATAGATACTCTAGAACTCTGATAGACTTAGGTTTTCGTTTTTTAATGTAAAGCAGTGTTTAATATATTAATGTGACATTACAAGATGACTGTTCCAAAGTGAGAGCTTTGGAATGACTTTTACAAGATCATGAAAAGTCGTCTGAATGTTATAGGGATATTTAAGTGCGGTTTTATGTTTAAAAGGCGGAAGGATTAAAAAAAGAGCGTCAGGTTTTGAGGTTTTAGAATGAGTAATAATCGTTACAGCTATTTAAATGACGATGGAAATGATTTCAAATCATTCAAACGACATATAAAAATCGCTGAAAAAGGGTAGGAAAGCATTGCTTTCGTTGCCTCAGACGCAAGTCTGCGGCTTTTAAACTAGGGAAAATATATTATGTCAACTAAAACCACGTACTCTTTCTTCAATCTCGGACAAACAAGAGTTCACACTAAAAGTCAAACTTCTCAATCTAATCATGCAGTAGCCGCAAGCCAAGATCATGCCGGCCATGCTCCTTCTGCATTGAACAAATTGATTTACGACCATTCTTTTGGCGGTCTGAATCTGGCAGCAGCCCTCCCTAAACAATTGAGGGGACAGGATAAAATTTTTGGTCTGCAACATACGCCCTCTGCCGATACTGCCGCAGTCAATACTTCAAAAAATACCAAACCGGTGCCGGTTGCCGACCGCAGTAAATTAACCAGCAAAGAAATGGCCATTATGTCTCAGGTTCTCCGTGCTGATGTCGTTGCACGCAAACAGGCAGAAGCTCAAGCAGCCAAAGAGCAGGTCATGGCAAAATACCAAGCTGCTAGACAGGCCGCTGTTGCCGCTGCCGCTGCAAGACATGCAGAAGCTATGGAAAAGGCAAAAGCCGCTGCTGCAGTACGTCAAGCCGAAGCCTTGGAAAAAGCCAAAGCAGCATCGGCTGCAAGACAGGCTGAAGCGTTAGAAAAATCAAAAGCCGCACATGCAGCCAAACAAGCGGAAATTGCCGCTAAAACCAAAGCAATCCTGGCTGAAAAACAGGCTGCCGAGAAAGCGCAACATACTGAAAATGATGTTGCACACCATCATCAAACCAACGGTAAAGCGGCGCATTCAGCAACAGTGGTAACGGTTGCCCACAAACATGAAGACAATCAGGCTGGTGACAATAAAGAAACGGCTCGACACAATACTTCAAAATCCAATGAAGCCCATACTGCCAGACAGGCCGAACATCAAGCCAATCATCAAGATGAAATAAAAGAAGGGGAGGTTTCCAACTACACCGTTCATCAATCGAATGAATTTGGCAGATACATCGACGTCAATGATTTTGGCGCAGATCCGACCGGGAAAAAAGACAGCTTGGCAGCCATCAAAGCGGCATTGACTGCGGCACACAAAGAAAAAGCCATGCTGTTCATGGACGGTACTTACTATATTTCCGATCAAATTGTCATCAATGGCAATAATTCAGGGGTCAAAGGTATTTTTGGTTCGGGCATGGGCAAAACCAAAGTAACGTTTGATAAAGCACAAACAGGCGAATTCAATCCGGACACCAACCATGACGATATCCGAGAATTTGCCGGTATCTTGATCGATGGGCAAAACAATAAAACCATTGCCGATTTGTCGGTTCAATATACCAACCCTGATTTTTACCGCAAAGGCTTAAGCTATTTTGGCAAGGTAAACGGCATTTTGGTGAACGATGCGGACAATACTTTAATCAGCAAAGTAGAGGTTTCCGGTGCCAACCGCGCTGGTGTGATGTTTACCTCGACCGCTTCTTTGGAAACGGAAAAAGGCCATAAGCTGACCTTTAAAGAGCGCGTGCAAAGCGGCGAAATTGATGAAACATACGAAGCGCTGCCTTTGGGTGAAAACAACCGTATTGTCGATTCGTATCTGCACCACAACCGCGTTGCCGGTGCGCTGATCGGTTTCCAACAAAACTTTATCGGCGAGGGCAACCGTTTGGATTGGAACGGCCACGAAGCGGATGGCGGAACAGGGTACGGTATGGCCGTGGCTGCCGGTAGCTACAATTACGGCATCACATACCGTAAAAACACGACCGACCACAACTACCGCAAGGGTTTGGATGTGCATGATGGTACAGGCATTGTCATTGAAAACAATGTGTTAACGGGTGACCGGCTATATGGTATTGTTGCCTACAACCGCCAGTTTTCTATGGATAAAGTCAAAATTACCGGCAATACCATTATTCAAGATCCGAGCTTCCGTTTGAATGTTGATGATGACTTGGACAAGTACTACCACATGTATTCAGGTATTCAGGTGCAAACCAATACCCAATACAGAGATTTGCACTCGGCTGACAAAGGTTATTTCGATATCAGCGATAATGTCATTAAAAATCTGACGGTTTATCAAAATAATATTCAGACCTACGCGATTGAGTTCCGTAACCATGAAAGCAAAATGGATTACACGCTCAATATGGCAAACAACAAGATCAGCGGCGAATCCACCAAATATCTGATTGCCGTCATCAACGATACCTACGACCGTGTTTTATCTAAAAACGGCATGGGCAGCGGTACCATTACCATCAGCGGCAATGATGCCGATATCGGCAAGATTATGAAAGGCGCAGTACCGGTTTATGTGGAAGAACACCATGGCAATGTCGCTATGCATGGTGCGGTAACGATTCACAACAACAAAATTTCCGTGCGTGAAGAATCTGCCGGCTATGTCGAGTTTGCTTATTTAAAGAGCAATGCTAAAGAGTACAACATCACCAATAACACATTGAAACTTGGCGGTGATTTGAATGATGCTTTGATAGACGTACACAGTACCAACCCTAAGGGCAAGGCATCTTTAAATGTGGCCAACAACAAAATCCTGACGGACATTAAAGGTGAACTATATGATTCATGGCTGCGCTTTGAGAATGACATCAACACGTATTCTGAAGGCAATAGCCATAACGGCGCGGCACTGAAAAAAGTGAATACGACCGGCAGTAAAGTGGCATTGAGTGATGTTCTGTCGGAAGCCAACCATATTGTCGAAACGACTAAAGAGACTGTGTATCACCATACTCAGAACGTGTATACATCAGGAGTGGAAGAACATCATACAACGACAGGGATTTTGTAAGCTGTTGGAGTCGTAATCTTTATGTTTTAAATATCGATAAATAAAAAAAGGCCGTCTGAAAATTTTCAGACGGCCTTTTATCTAACTCACATTATTTAGCCAGTTCGGCACGCAATTTGTGGGTTACGTTCATCATCACTTGGAGTTGTTCCAGAGTTTCTTTCCAGCCACGGGTTTTCAGGCCACAGTCCGGGTTCACCCACAGACGTTCAACCGGTACAACCTCGATGGCTTTGCGCAACAGGTGCTCAACTTCAGCTTCAGTCGGTACGCGTGGGCTGTGGATGTCGTAAACGCCCGGGCCGATATCGTTCGGGTATTTGAATTCGCCGAACGCAGTCAAGAGTTCCATGTCGGAACGTGAAGTTTCGATGGTGATGACGTCAGCGTCCATAGCGGCAATGGCTGGCAGGATGTCGTTGAACTCAGAGTAGCACATATGAGTGTGGATTTGAGTGCTGTCTTCGCAACCGGTAGAGGACAGGCGGAAAGATTCGCCGGCCCAGTTCAGGTAGGCATCCCAATCGGCACGTTTCAAAGGCAGACCTTCGCGGATGGCAGGTTCGTCAATTTGGATGACTTTGATGCCGGCTTTTTCCAAATCCAATACTTCGTCGTTCAGAGCCAGTGCGATTTGTTTGCACACGGTAGAACGTGGGATGTCGTTGCGGACGAAAGACCATTGCAGAATGGTTACAGGGCCGGTCAACATACCTTTCATCGGGCGTTTGGTCAGGCTTTGTGCGTAAGTAGACCAAGCCACGGTCATAGCTTCAGGACGGCTTACGTCACCGAAGATAATCGGTGGTTTCACGCAGCGTGAGCCGTAGCTTTGTACCCAGCCGTATTGGGTGAACGCGAAACCGCTCAACAGTTCGCCGAAGTATTCGACCATATCGTTACGCTCGGCTTCGCCGTGTACCAGTACGTCCAAGTCCAGTTTTTCTTGCTCTTCAACTACCAAGGCGATTTCTTTTTTCATCGCGGCTTCGTAATCGGCGGCAGACAGTTCGCCTTTTTTGAAGGCTGCGCGTGCTTGGCGGATTTCGGTGGTTTGTGGGAAAGAACCGATGTTGGTAGTCGGCAGCAGAGGCAGGTTCAACCATGCTTGTTGCGCTTTGATACGGTCGGCAAATGGAGATTTGCGTTGGTCTGCGTTGGCAGGCAAATCGGCCAGGCGTTTGGCAACGTCTGCACGGTGGATTTCGCTGCTGTTGGCGCGTGAGTCGGCGGCAGCTTGGCTGGCAGCCAGTTCTTCGGCAACAGAATCACGGCCTTCGTTCAATGCGGCTTTCAGAACGCGCAATTCTTGGGTTTTTTGCAGGGTGAATGCCAACCAAGAGTACAGGTCAGGTTTGTTGGCTTTCAGTTTTTCTTCAACTGACAAGTCAAATGGAGTGTGCAGCAGAGAGCAAGAGCTGGAGATCCACAAACGGTCGCCCAGTTTGGCTTGCAGAGGCTCGACAGTTTCCAAAACTTTGTTCAGGTTGGCGCGCCAAATATTGCGGCCGTCGATAACGCCGGCAGACAGAACTTTGTCGTAGTCGGCAAATGCGTCCAGTTGCTCTGGCGCGCGTACCAAGTCGATGTGCAGGCCGTCAACAGGCAGGGATTTCAGCAAAGCAGCGTGTTCGGCAACAGAACCGAAGTAAGTGCTCAACAGGATTTTGGCGCTTACTTTGCTCAAAGTAGCGTAAACGTCTTTGTATGCTTCTACCCATTCTTTAGGCAGGTCAACAGTCAAAGCAGGTTCGTCGATTTGAATCCACTCGGCACCGGCTTCAACCAAAGCGTTCAGGATTTCAACGTAAACAGGCAACAGTTTAGGCAACAGGCTCAGACGGTCGAATTCGACAGCGCCTTTTTCTTTACCTACCCACAGGAAAGTCAATGGGCCGACGATGGTCGGTTTGGCTTTCAGGCCCAAAGCTTGGGCTTCTTGCAGTTGTTGAACGTAGTGTTTGGCGTTGGCTTTGAATTCGGTATCGGCGTGGAATTCAGGCACCAAGTAGTGATAGTTGGTGTCGAACCATTTGGTCATCTCGATGGCGAATTGGTCTTTGTTGCCGCGCGCCAGTTGGAAGAATTGTTCCAAAGACAGGTTTTGGCTGTCGAAGCCGAAACGGGCGGGAATTGCGCCGGTAGCGACTTGCAGGTCAAGGATGTGGTCGTAGAAAGTGAAATCGCCTACGGCAACGTAATCGGCGTTGGCGGCGGCTTGGTGTTTCCAGTTTTTCTCGCGCAAGTCTTTAGCAACAGCCAGCAATTCTTGCTCGCTGATTTCTTTGCGCCAGTATTTTTCTTGTGCGAATTTCAATTCGCGGAAGGCACCGACGCGCGGGAAGCCTGAAAAATGTAATGTTGTCATGTTAACTCTCCTAGTTGGAATTTTGAATCAGGCCGGTATGGCCTGAATGTTCGATATTGTAAATCAGAATGGGGAGGCCGTCTGTTTTATTAACGGGGACGCACACCCAAAATATGGCAGATGGCGTAAGTCAGTTCGCTGCGGTTGAGGGTGTAGAAGTGGAAGTCTTTGACACCTTCGCGAGAGAGGACTTTGACCATGTCGATGGCGATGCTGGCGGCAACAAGGTTGCGCGTGCCTTGGTCGTCATCCAAACCTTCGTACATTTTAGACAGCCAGCTTGGGATTTTGACGTTGGTCACTTGGGCCATTTTGGTCAATTGTTTGAAATTGGTTACAGGCAGGATGCCGGGAACGATTTCAACGTCGATGCCCATCATCACGCAACGGTCGCGGAAGCGCAGATAGCTTTCCACGTCAAAGAAGAATTGGGTGATAACGTGGTTTGCGCCCGCATCGATTTTACGTTTCAGATTGATCAAGTCGGCTTGGGCGGATTTGGCTTCAGGGTGAACCTCTGGATAGGCCGCTACGGAAATGTCAAAGTCGGCAACGGAGCGCAACAGCTTGACCAAATCTTCGGCATAGAAAGTTTTTTTCTCATAGCCGGGCGGCTCGTCGCCACGCAGGGCGACAATGCGGCGGATACCGCTATCCCAATAATCTTTGGCGATTTGGCGCAACTCGTCAGGGCTGGCGTCGATACCGGTCAGGTGGGGGGCTGCGTCAAGGCCGGTTTCTTGTTTGATGCGTTTAACGATACTGTGTGTGCGGTCGCGTTCGCCGGAGTTTGCGCCGTAGGTTACGGAAACGAATTTCGGATGCAAGGTTTGCAGGCGATGGATGGAATCCCACAGCATGGTTTCCATTTGTTCGTTTTTCGGCGGGAAAAATTCGAACGAAACATTGATGTCGCCTTTCAAATCAGAAAGGCTGTTGTTTAAAGCGGCGATTTCTCGAGCGTGATTCATGGTTATGCACCTTCTGCATATCTTTTATTTGTTGTCAGACTGCATAATAAATTTGAGGTTGGTATGAGTCAATTTCGAAATTTTCCGAAATTGTATGAATAGATTTAATAAAGACCTCAGGCCGTCTGAAAAACTACCTGAGGTCTTGTTTGATAGGGAAGGGAGGAAAGATTATTCTGCTTCATCTATCCATGCTTGTTGCACGGCTTCGAGAATGCGCTCGCCGCAACGTGCAGGATCATCGTCAAATTCAGGCAAAGCCATAATCAAATCACGCAGTTGGGTAAAGCGTACGGTTTTCGGATCGATGCTGTCGCCGTGTAAGTCGTAGAGTTCTTCAGCGATGCGTTGGGTATCTGTCCATTTCATGATGTGTTCCTTTTTTGGGTTTGGGCTATTGGTAATTATTTTAATCAAGAAGCAGGCGGACTGCCAGAATGTTTTACTGCAGATGCGGATATAAATAATGCGGGTATTTTTTAACAAAATAGCATATTTGCGTTAAAATACGGCACGACACTTAAAAACTACGGCACATTCGCTTTGAATTTGCCGTTTTATATATTTTATTCCGTTTTGAATGATGGTTTGCGCATGAATAATTTACATTATCTCAATGCAACCAAATCATTTGGAACGGCTCTTAATACGAAATCCATCGCTTAAAAATAAAAGGAAAAAAAGATGAATAACGCACTCAACGCCAAGCTATCCAAACTAATTTACGCGCTTGCTTCAGATGATCCGGAGTATCTGTCTAAAGCAGGCGCATTTGACCGTTTGCTGCTGTTGGTTCGCGAACTTTATCGGATGCTGGACGAAACAGAAGGTTTGAAGCAGCTGGTGTTCCGTCTGTATTACGGCAAGCACTATGGCTTAATTAAACTGGATGCCGCTTCACCCAATGACGATGCAGGCGCATTGAGGTTGAAGCGTTGGATGGTTTATTCGCGTATCGCAGAGCGTATCGAAAATTGCGGCAAGCATTTATCGGTCGTGCTTGAGGATGCGGTGTTGGTAAATGGCGCGGACAAATCTCATTATATAGATGAAGCCAATGCCATCATCGAGCGTTTTGGTTTGGTAAGGGATGAGGCTGTACTTCTGGCCATTGAAGCGGCAGAAGCGTTGAAAACAGAGCAAGAGTTGCAGGCGACAAGCGAGCCTCAAAAATCTGCTCCTAAGCATAACGGCAATCTGCATCAAATCAGAATTCAAGAAAAAATCGAAAATTATTCTGC
>ERZ1699236.400-NODE-400-length-12044-cov-2.815222_pt1 | contig 12044 bp, 8 predicted proteins | sample MGYA00581538_ERZ1699236 | MGnify/ENA primary metagenome ERZ1699236 (study PRJEB42319, sample SAMD00040336) | human oral metagenome | material: saliva | host: Homo sapiens | study: EMG produced TPA metagenomics assembly of PRJDB4115 data set (Metgenomic analysis of... | reverse complement strand
CAGCGAGGAGTCCCCGAGCGGGGCCGACGCCTTCGTCCTGCCCGAGTTCGATTCCCTGCCAGATTTGGCACCGCTGCCCGACCTCGCTCCGCTGCCGGACTTAGCACCGCTGCCCGACCTTGACGAATTCTTGAAGGCCGACCCGCTCGCAGGATTCGACGAGGCCGTGGCCGCCCAGGCGGACACCATCAGTTCGCGCGACGATGACGCACTCCTAAGCGCCGCGCCCGCAGGCGACATCCCATCGCTACCCACAAGTCCGTCGACGCCCGCGGTCCCATCGCCGCCCGCGGTCTCGACCACACCGACGCAGAACACAGCTCCGACGTTCACCGCCGCCCCCTCCCAGGCCGACGCCGCACCCACTCACGCAGCCACGGCCTCGTCACGAACCAGTCCCGCCCAAGAACCGAACGAACGCGTCGCTCACCCTGCGGGTCGCCTGTCCTGGGGCGAGCAGAGGACCACGAATTCCGCCACCCCCATCGGTTTGGCAATCTCCGGTGCCGTCGTCGTAGTCAGCGGCATTATTTCCTTGGTCCACGCGGGCGGCAGCGATCACAAGCGTCCCACACTCCCTCCACCGGCCCTCGATACGAAACAGCAGGTCCTCCACGTGCCCGGATACCGTGGGGCCGCGACGAACACGCATTCCCTGTCGCCCGAGTGGGCCTCGGGCGTCGCCACTGCGTGGACGATCCCCACCACGAACGGGCCGGCGGGGACACCACCGCAGATATACGTCGACGGGTCGGTCCTCTACCTCGCCGCCGACGACCTGATGGAGGACCGGAGGAAATCGGCCGTCACAGTGTCAGCCTATGACCTGTCGAGTAACGAACCCACTCTCCTGTGGACGTCGACGGGTCCGACGGAGAACTCGGCGATTATGTCCTCCCACACGCCCGCGTTCCTCTCGGATGACGACCAGGTCTTTTTCCACGACGTCGTCATCGACAAGGCCACAGGCGCGCAAACCCAGGCTCCCTGGAAGAGGGATTATCCTCTCGCGGTAGCCGACGACATCGTGGTGACGTGCTCAACCACCACGACGTGCAGCGGGTGGACGCGCGAGGGCAGCGAGTGGACAAACCTGTGGACGACGACCACGGCGACACAGTCCGGATACGGGTTGCATAACCATGATCTGGGCTACGCACCTACGGGCACTGCGCTCGCCGGGAGCGGCGCACAGGCCGCCGTCCTGGTCCCCACCGCCCCCAACGAACTCCCGCAGATCCTCAACGTCCATACCGGCGAGGTGACAACCCTGAACAATCCCGACGGGAATGCCAACTATCGGAAGGTCGAGGTGGCCACCGACGGCTTCCTCGTCTACGAGCGCAGCGAACAGGTCGGGTTACTCTTCGAACCCAACGGGACCCTCCAGTCCACGTTCACAGCAGAGCCGCACCTGCCGACAGTCAGCCACGACGGGAGGCAGCCAACGACGTCGGACATCCAAACCTTCATGACAAGCACGAAGGCACAGTGGGCGGCGGGCACGATTGCGCTGACAGGCACGAACGAATGCGCCATCGAGTACAAGCTGACCGCCGACAGCGCCACACACACGATCTCCATACCCTCAGCAGCACGCCCGAATATGACACCGGGCTGCTACTTCGACCCGACCGACGCGCGTGTCAGCGTCGACGGATCGGCTCTCTACATCGACACCTTCAACTTCCAGGACATGAGCAAATATTTCATCGACACCGCCAAGGGACTGTCCTTCACGTCGAATGACCTCAACGAGGCCACACACCTCACCTGGGTCTTCGACGATATGCTGATCGGCCAGACCGACGGCGGAATTCGGGCGTTCGTGCCTGCCTCCTCCTGAGAGCGCACTGCTCACAGGGGCGAGGCCTCGGCCGACGAAAGCGAAGAACCCACGCCCGCGTTCCACACGGGTGTGATAGAAACGTCTCATGAGCAACGACGATGTCCTCGGAACCCCCGCCGACGGGACGCAGACACCCTCCGCGCGCTCGCGGGACGAGGAGTCCCCGGACAGCGGTGGCGTCTTCGCGCTGCCGGAGTTCGGGACACTGCCGGGCTTCGCGCCGCTGCCCGAACTCGCCCCGCTGCCGGATCTGGCCCCGCTGCCCGATATCGGCGACATCCTCTCCTCCCCCGCGTCGATGCCTGGCGACGAGGCCGGGGCCGGGCAGGCGGATACCGCGGGTTCTCGGGATGACGACCTGTTCCCGGGTGCCTCTCCCCTGCCCGGGATCTTGCCGCTACCTGACATCGCCCAGCTACTCGCAGACGCTCCCACCTCGTCCACCGTCGACGACACTCAACCCGTTGCGCCAGAGTCCAGGCCTCTCTCAGATACCGCTCCGACGCCCACCTCCGCTCCCCTCCCCGAAGCCGCTCGCCTGCCGGACGCGGCTCCCTCGGCTTCGGCGGCCGCCACCCAGATGGATACCGTCTCCACGGTCGCGGCCACGGCCTCGTCGCTGGCGGGACACGTGAGCGGCCGATCATCGAGCGGCCGCGCTCCCTTCCGCCTCAAGCCCGAGGAGAGTATCGGCGAGGCTGCCTCCGCCCACAAACGCCTGCCCCGCCCCCTGATCGCGCTCGGATGCGTCGTTGCGCTCGGCGTCGGACTCTCTTTCTGCAGCCAGCAAAGCGTCGAACCGACGACGACGTCGACTCCGTCGCCTACGGCCTCCTCGGCGCGGGCTTCGCACACGCCGACCGTGCAGGTGCCCGCGCAGGCACCGAATCTGCCTACTCGCGCGCCCGGCTACCGTGGGACCGCGACGAACACGCACACACTGTCGCCCGAGTGGGCCTCGGGGATCGCGACCGCGTGGACGATCTCGGTTGAGAACACATCGTCCACGTTCCTGCCACACATTTACGTCGATGGCTCAACCCTCTACGTTGCGTCCAACGCCACGATCAAGGGCGAGCCAGGGTACGCCGTCACGGTCACCGCCTACGACGTGTCGGGGGCGCAGCCCACTCAGCTGTGGTCCTCAACCGGGCACACGAAAAACAACGTGGCCTTGACCTACACGCCCACCTTTGTCTCAAGCGACGACCAGCTCTTCTTCCACGACGTCGTCATCGACAAGAAGACCGGCGAGCAAACCCAGGCCCCCTGGGGCATAGCGTTTCCCCTCGTGATGGCCGACGGCATCCTCGTGACCTGCTCGTCAACAACGACATGCAGCGGATGGACACAGGAGGGCGGCGAGTGGACGAACCTGTGGACCACGACGACGACGCAGCAAAATCCATCGGGGTTCCGTCAGCTCGACCTCGGATACTCGCCCTCAAGTAACGCTATTACCGGCAGCGGGGAGCACACCTCCGTCCTGGTTCCTATCTACAACGACCGGATTCCGCAGATCATCAATATCCACACTGGGAAGATCGCGTCCCTGAGCAACCCCGACGGGGACGGCGAGTACCGAACCGTCGAGGTCACGCCCGAAGGATACGTCGTCTACGAGAATATCGATTCCTACGGAATGCTCTTCGACAGCGACGGCACCCTCCAGTCCACGTTTAAGACCGCCCGCAACCTGCCCATAGTCAGTCACGATGAGACACCTCGCAGCGCGCCGGACGTCAAAGAGTTCCTGACGCACCAGAACGCGCCGTGGGCCGTAGCTACCCTGCGCATGACTGGCAGGCACCAGGATGAGTGCATGTTCGAGGTCACCTTCACCGCCGACGGTTCGACTCATACGTCCCCCGTCCCCGATGCGCTGACGCCCAGCTTACCGTCCACCTGCTACTTCGACCCGAAGCAAGTGCGTATCAGCGCCGACGGATCGGCTCTGTACATGGACGCCTTCGTCGGTGCCGACAAGAACAAATACGTCATCGACACCGTCAACGGCGAGGCCTACATGTCTCCGGAGCTCAACGTCTCGGAACAGCTCACCTGGGTCTACGACGACATGCTCATCGCCGTGTCCAAGGCCGGTGTCAAGGCCTTCGTGCCCGCCTCCTCCTGACGTCGGCAACGACTCGGGACGCTTTCCCTCGCGTCCCAACGCCCGGTGCCGCATGGTAGAAACGTCTCATGAGCAACGACGATTTTCGCGTGACGCCTCCCGGCGAGGCGCAGCCGCATTCGTCGCGCGCACGCAGCGAGGAGTCCCCGAGCGGGGCCGACGCCTTCGTCCTGCCCGAGTTCGATTCCCTGCCAGATTTGGCACCGCTGCCCGACCTCGCTCCGCTGCCGGACTTAGCACCGCTGCCCGACCTTGACGAAGTTTTGAAGGCCGATCCGCTCGCAGGATTCGACGAGGCCGTGGCCGCGCAGGCGGATACCGTCAGTTCGTCGGGGGCCGACACCTTCCCGAACGAGACGCCAGCCCCCAAGGCCTCGCCCACCGCGAGCAAAGCCACACCCGCGAGCGCGGCCACGGCCTCGTCCCGGGCGGTGCTCGATGATATCCCGCCACGCGGCGACAGCCCCGCCCCGGCGTCCAAGGAAACCGGGGACGCCAGCAAATCCAGCAAGCGCTCCGTGGCCGCCACGCTCGCGGCCCTTGGTGCCACGATTGGTACCGCGTTTTCCGCGGGCCACGTCGGTGGCAGTACCACCCCTCGCGTCCATACCCCACGGGTGCCGCACGGGTCGCTGCCGAGCGCGCCGCTGACGCACGCGCCGCTGCCGAGTCTACCGAGCCTGCCGTCGCTCCCATCAGCGGGATACCAGGGAAGCGCACAGGATACGCACGCCCTGTCGCCTGCGTGGGCATCGGGTGCCACGACCGCGTGGACGATCCCTGTGCCGGCTCAATCGGACGACGCGACACCACAGTTCCACGTGGATGGGTCAACCCTGTACATTGCCTCTGATGCTGCGAACAGCAGCAAGAACGGCTCGGCCGTCACGGTGTCAGCCTACGACTTGTCGGGGAGTACACCCGCCCACCTGTGGACGTCGGCGGGTCCCACACAGAGCTCAGCGATCTTGTCGTTCCACACGCCTGCGTTCGTCTCGGGCGGGGACCAGGTCTTTTTTCACGACGTCGTCATCGACAAGGCTACGGGCGCGCAAACTCAGGCTCCCTGGGGGACAGATTTTCCTCTGGCTCTGGCTGACGACGTCATGGTGACGTGCTCGACCACGACGACGTGCAGCGGATGGATGCGCGAGGGCGGCGAGTGGACGAACCTGTGGACCACGTCCACGGCGACGCAGTCCGGGTATGGGTTGCGTGACCATGATCTGGGCTATGCACCTGTAGGCACTGCGGTCGCAGGGAACGGTGTGCACGCCTCGGTCCTGGTCCCCACCGCCACCAATGAACTCCCGCAGATCCTCAACGTCCATACCGGCGAGGCGGTAACCTTGAGCAATCCCAACGGGAATGCCGACTCCCGGAAGGTCGAGGTGGCCACCGACGGTTTCATCGTCTACGAGAACTCCGGTTCTCGCGGGTCTATCTTCGACAGCGACGGGGTCCTTCAAGCGACGTTCACCGCCGAACCGGACCTGCCCGCGCTCAGCCGAGACGGGACGCAGCCGACGACGTCGGACATCCAGACCTTCATGACACAGAAACGAGCGGCGTGGGCAACGGGAACGGTGAGCATGACCGGCACGGGCGAGTGCACGATCACGGTCGCCCTGACCGCCGACGACTCGACGCGCGAGGTCCCGCTCCCGGACGCTGCACGCCGGTTCGTGCGCGACGGCTGCTCCTTCACTCCGAAGGACCTGCGTGTCAGCGCCGATGGATCGACCCTGTATGTCAGGTCCTTCAACTCCCAGGACACTAACAGCTACATCATTAACACCGCTGGTGGTTCGTCTTCCTCGACGAAAGACTTCAAAAAAGCCACACGCCTCACCTGGGTCTTTGACGACATGCTGATCGGCATCACCGATAAGGAAATCAAGGCGTTCGTTCCTGCTTCCTCGTGACGAGGCCTGGGTGGCCACGGCGTCATGCTCAGCGTACGAGTGTGATAGAAACAACTCATGAGCAACGACGATCACCCCCGCGCGAGTAGCCCGGTACCCCAGCCGCTGCACGCCTCGAACGGCGGCTCTCAGGCACCCGAGCCTCAGTCTCCGCAGTCGTTCTCCCAGGACCGCCAGGCACCTCAGCCCCCTGCTCAGCAGCCCCCACGGCGAACAAAACTGGGCCGTCAGGTGCTCGTTGTCCTCGTTACTTTGGTTGCGGTACTCGTCATCGGTACCCTCGCCGGATTTCTGTACAGGCTTTCCGTGAGGAGCACGTACATTCACGTCCGTCATCCAGATCCGACGCCGGAAGCGACTGCCCCGCAGATCGAGGCGGATCCCACCCCGGTCGGCTATCAGGGGACAGCGACCACCACGAGGACTGTAGTCCTTCTTCGTCGACATGAACGGCGAGGTCGTATACACATCGCACGAACTGAACCAGGCGACAAACCTGACATGGGCCTTCGACGACCTCCTCATCGGCGTGACCGACGAGCAGATCACGGCCTTCACGCCGAAGGCCTCGTGACCCTCTCTCACCAAGCACTGACAGAGCACAGGGACAGACCGTGAACACCCAACGATCTCCCTCCCGGACCTCCTCCCACGAGTCCACCCCTGTGCGAAGGACGAGCTTGCTCCCCTGAGCAACGTCTCGGGTGCCACCGTGGTCATCCTCGTCGACGAGGCTCACGACGCCCCTCCTCTCATAAACACAGGTGAGTCATTCCCCGACCAGGGACGCTTCAGGACGTTCGCAACCTGACGTCATGGTGTGCTCGCACGCCAGCCCCCTGTTCCGCACGCGGGCCGTCTGCTCCATACGTGGGCGGGGTTGCCCACATTCGGAATAGCGGGTTAGCGTGCGGAGGAGAGGACCCCGATTCGGAATAGCGGGTTAGCGTACCGAGGAGAGGGACTCTCCGATAAGCGAGCACGGAGTATCTGTTCTCTGGCCCCGAGCCGCGGAGTACCGACGAAGCGATCCGCTGGAATAAACCCCAACACAACACCTAGGACTAGTCCCGCCAACACGACATGTCCAATAACCCCAATAGACGACACGTCCCCGACGCCCGAAACTTGCTCGGTCGCGTCGGGGACGTGTCACGCGTGGGCGTGGGGCCTCGCCGAGGCCTCAGTCCGCCATGTGGTCGAGCGTGGCACGCTCGGCTTTGACGGGTGCCGTCAGGGCCAGGCCCACACCGAGGAACAGCATGATGCCGAGGATGCCCCAGTAGGTGTAGTCAGCGCCCGAGGGGGTAATCCGCTTACCGATCATGAGGAAGAGGCCATACATGGCGGGGGCCATGAAGGACACGGCGCGGCCCGTCGTGGCGTAGAGGCCGAAGACCTCGCCCTCGCGACCCGCGGGGATGATGCGCGACAGGAAGGAACGCGACGCGGACTGGGTGGGGCCAACAAAAACACACAGGACCAGGCCGAGGCTCCAGAACACGATGGGTCCGTGGGAGTGCAGGAAGAAAACGCCGAACCCGGCGACAACCATTGCGGTCAGGGACAGCATGATGACGTTCTTCGGGCCGATCTTGTCGTCCACCCACCCGAACGCCACGGTCGCCAGGCCTGCAACGATGTTCGCGGCGATCGCGAAGATCATGACATCGCTGGCGCTGAAGCCGAACGCCGTCTTGGCCAGGACCGCGCCGAACGTGAAGACGCCTGCCAGGCCGTCGCGGAAAACGGCTGAGGCGATGAGGAAAAACAGGGTGTGCGGGGCTTCGCGCTTGAGGGTGACGACCGTGCGCCACAGGAGCTTGTAGGAGTCAATGATCGACTCGTGCTCATCCCCGGTCGACACCTTCGCGGGCAGCGGGGGGTTGAGCAGGACGGGGATCGCGAAGCCGCCCAGCCACAGGGCGGCGATCACCATGGAGATGCGGATGTTGAGGTGTTCGTCGGCGGGCACGCCCAGCACGTTCACGCCAATCAGGCCGACGTAGAGGATCAGCAGCAAGACGATGCCGCCGATGTAGCCGGCCGCCCAGCCGAAGCCCGAAATCTTGCCGCGGTCTTCCTTCTCACCCAGGTGGTTGAGCATCGCGTTGTAGTTCACGGAGGCGAACTCGAAGAACACGTTACCCAAGCCCAGCAGCGCAATACCCAGCATGAGCGCACCCTTAGGGCCGAGGACCGACGCCGGGTGCACGAAGTACATGGCGAGCATGCAGACCACGACCGCCCCCGTGAACCATCCGAGCCAGGCCCCGCCACGGCCTCGTCGATCAGCGCGCTGACCGGTGATCGGGGCGAGCAGCGCAATGAACAGGCCCGCGATCGTCATGCCGTTGCTCAGCCACGTCGCGGCCGTCCCCGCGTCCGTGAAAACGCCGTCGCTGGTCAGGTACGTCGTGAAGACAAAGGTCGTGGCGACCGCGTTGAAGGCGGCGCTGCCCCAGTCCCAAGCCGCCCAATCGACGACTTTGCGCGTGATGACGCGGCGATGGGTGGCGGGCGTGGTGCTCATGGAATCGGGCTCCTTCGCTCGGGAGTGCTCGGTGGCGCTGGTGCGCCCAGGGCGAAACTACCACGTTTCGCGGCGCGCCCCCTCTTCGGGCCGCAGTGGGGACGAGACCGTGGACACCTCACGGGGAACGCCTGGCTGCGCGGGCGGGCGCGAATGCGGAGGTCAGAGCCACCGCAGGCCACCATAAACGGTATGGCAGGCGCGATGGCCTTCCTTCAGACAAGATCCGCCGCGCCGCTAGGCGCTCGGCTCCTCGGCTGCGAGAAGCTGGGCGAGGGCGAGGTCCAGGGGGCGTGTCACCTTCAGGGAGCGTTCATCACCGGCAACGGTCTGAACGGAGCCTCCAACGGCCTCGACGAGGCCCGCGTCATCCGTGGCAGCCACGGCCTCGTCGGCGCTTCGGGAGGCACCCGCCTCGTGCGCGCGGGTGAGCACGTCCCATCGGAAGCCCTGCGGGGTCTGCACGGCCACCATGTCAGCGCGCCGGGGCGTGCCCGTGACGAGGCCCGAGGCGTCCACGGTCTTGAGCGTGTCCGTGACGGGCAGGACCGGGATGACGGCACCAGCACCGCCGCGCACCGCGTCGATGACGCGCGCGCTCACCTCCGGGGGTGTCAGGGGACGAGCCGCGTCATGCACGAGGACAACCGTGTCCGCATCACGGTGCCGGAGGGCAGCCAAGCCCAGGGCGACGGACGCCTGGCGGGAGCGGTCAGAGCCAGCGACCACGAGGACGTCCTCGATGTCAGCCAGGGCGGCGCGGAAATCCTCGATGGACGAGGCCGGGGCAGTCACGACGATCATCCCCACTCCCCCGGCGCGTAGGCCGCGGGCCGCCCACCAGACCAGGGGGCGACCCGAGAGGGAGACGAGGGCCTTGGGCAGCTCGCAGCCGAGGCGCGAACCCGAACCGGCGGCCGTCAGGACCGCGCAAGCCTCACTCAGCTGCGACATCGTCATCGATCTCGATGCGGCCCTCAGCCAGGACGGCGTCGAGACGCGCGGCGGCCTCCGACTTCTCAATGTTGCGAGCCAGGGCCAGCTCGGAGGTGAGGATAGAACGCGCCTTCGTCAGCATGCGCTTCTCGCCCGTGGACAGCTTCTTCAGGTCATCGCGGCGCGTCAGGTCGCGCACGACCTCGGCGACCTTAACAATATCGCCGGTCGCGATCTTCTCCTGGTTCGCCTTGAAACGGCGCGACCAGTTGGTGGGTTCCTCAAGGTAGGGGGCGCGCAGGACGGTGAGGACTTCCTCAAGCCCATCCTCATCAACGATGTCACGGACGCCGACCAGGTCGACGTTCTCGGCGGGGACCTGGATTTCAAGATCGCCCTGGTTCACGCGCAGCCTGAGGTATGTTCGCTCTTCACCACGGATGGTGCGCGTCATGACCTCTTCGATCGTGGCTGCGCCGTGGTGCGGGTAGACGACCGTCTGACCGATTTCGAACGACATGGAAAGACTCCTGGATGCTCGCGTGGATAGCACGGCCTATTCTACCAGTTGCCTGACGAATATCCCCGAGACAGCATGAAAAGCCTACGTTACACGCACTAGAGGAACGGCACAAACCATCTTCAAGTACGACCACAATACGACCATGCTTGCGACCCCGGTCACGATCACATGGTCAGATTTAGGGAATGCGCCACAATGCTCACCAGCCCCCGAAACACGGCGTATTTCAGGCATCCGCGCGCCGTCCATGCCACGGCAGACACGCCTCCACCGGGTCCTCGCTGACCGCCCACACGCCGCGACCGAGGGTACGGCGAAACCCCGGCCTCGTCCACGCAGACGATGCCGGGGCCCCGCGTTGCTCACTTACCCTGGTTGGCGACCGCGGCGATCTTCGCCTCGGCCTCAGGATCCAGGTAGGTGCCACCCTTCTTGATGGGCTTGAGGGTCTCCTCGTCGAGCTCGTACACCAGCGGAATGCCGGTGGGGATGTTGACGCCGGCGATATCCTCGTCGGAGATCTCATCCAGGTGCTTGACGATGGCGCGCAGCGAGTTGCCGTGCGCGGCGATCATGACGGTCTTGCCGGTCTTGATCGCGGGAACAATGGCTTCGTCCCAGTAGGGCAGCAGACGCGCGATGACGTCCTTGAGGCACTCGCTCATGGGAACAGGCTCGCCGGCGTAGCGGGGATCCTGATCCTGCGAGAACTCGGAGCCGGCCTCGATGGCGGGCGGAGCCACGTCGAAGGAACGGCGCCACAGCATGAACTGCTCCTCGCCGTACTCGTCACGGATTTCCTTCTTGTTCTTGCCCTGGAGCGCACCGTAGTGGCGCTCGTTGAGACGCCAATTGCGCTCAACGGGGATCCAATGGCGATCAGCGGCGTCGAGAGCCAGGTTCGCGGTCATGATGGCGCGACGCAGCATCGACGTGAACAGGAGGTCCGGGAGAACGCCGGATTCCTTGAGGAGCTCACCACCGTGGGTAGCCTCCGCGCGGCCCTTGTCCGACAGCGGAACATCCACCCAACCGGTGAAGAGGTTCTTTGCATTCCATTCGCTCTCGCCGTGGCGGAGCAGTACGAGGGTGTAAGCCATGAAAGCTATTTTGCCAGCACTTGCACGCTTTTGCGAGAGCTAAAGCACCCAAACAAGACCTTAGTCACATCCCGATGGGCCGCAAACACCAGCTAGCGCCCCTATATGCCGTCGTCGCTGACCGGCGGCGCCAACGCTAGCCCACAGCGTCAATGCAGATACGGCGCCGTCGTCGTCAGTAACTAAAGCTCTAGAGCGCCACTCGCATCAATCCCTCCCTGCCATTACAGGCTCCCCCCACAGGCACCACTACAGGCCCCCCACAGGCACCACAGCAATAAGTCGCAAATAAAAGTGCCCGCACAGTAAAAACTGTACGAGCACTTCGAGCTATAAAACCTAGACGTCAGCGCAACCAATATCGCAGCAGTTTATTTACCGCCGTTTTATTGGCACTTACCTGACAGGTGCCTATAAAACACCTGCTTGAATTTAATTATTCAGTTAAGCGTAGTTGAGCTGACACTAAATTAATCAGCGACCCTGCTCAGCTAGGTAAGCCTGGCGGATCTCAGCGGAGACGCGACCACGGTCAGAAACCTGGAAACCGTGCTCCTTGGCCCATTCGCGCATACGGCGGGACTCGCTGTTAGAAACGGCCGGGGTGGTGGTGCGACGACGGCCGTTGCGGGCACGGCGCGCATAGTTAATCCACTCCTGTAGGTCAGCGCGTAGACGGCTAGCGTTTTCGGAGTTTAGGTCGATGACGTAGTTAACGCCGTCTAGAGCGAAGTTAACGGTCTCTGCAGCACTAGAGCCGTCAATGTCGTCGATGAGAATGGTCTCCACACGCTGTGCCATGGATTTTCCTTCCGAGTATTTATGGTTGCGGACTTGTGTCCGTGATTTATTAAATTGTTACGGAAGTTATTTAACCTTGATTGCTCTCACTTTGCAAGCTACGACTATCAAGTGATCTATATTTTTGAACACAGAGGCCACCAGCTAACTTGCAGCAAGGTTTCAGTTTGCCGCTCCACAAAGGTACACTCAGAGGCTTTTATCTACCTGTCAGTGACTAAAATCGCGACTATCCACCCTTTT
>ERZ1699236.389-NODE-389-length-12304-cov-2.371684_pt1 | contig 12304 bp, 9 predicted proteins | sample MGYA00581538_ERZ1699236 | MGnify/ENA primary metagenome ERZ1699236 (study PRJEB42319, sample SAMD00040336) | human oral metagenome | material: saliva | host: Homo sapiens | study: EMG produced TPA metagenomics assembly of PRJDB4115 data set (Metgenomic analysis of... | reverse complement strand
CGGGCAGCCGTGGGGGAAAATGGTCCTCCTCGTGCCCGGCCCGTCCACCGCGGTCACGAGCTCCCAGGAGTGGATCGAGCCCAGCTCGCCATCGCGCATCCGAGCCAGGCGCTCCGAGCGTTGAAGATCCGTCAGCTCCTCGAGCCCGCCGATACCCGCACCGCGCAAGCGGGCGGCCGGGGCCAGGAAGTCCTGGTCCCGACCGCCATCGCGCACGGTCGTCGTGGTCTGCGTCATGACCGCTCGCCGTGCTCCAGGGCTCAGGCCTGGGAGTGGAAGGTGCGGTGAAGAACGTCAAGCTGCTGCTCGCGAGTCAGCTTGACGAAGTTGACGGCGTAGCCGGAGACGCGAACCGTGAGGTTCGGGTAGTTCTCCGGGTGCTCCATCGCGTCCTCGAGGGTGTTGCGGTCCAGGACGTTGATGTTGGCGTGGTACAGGCCCTTGACGCCGCCGTTGTCCTGACGCTGTGCCTTCATGGAGGCGAGGCGCTCTTCGTACGTGGCCATGGTGGCCCCTTTCTGAGGTGATGTGATCGATGTGTGAGAAATTGCTGCGGGGTGATCGGCCGGGTGAGCGGCTCGATCAGATCTCGGCGCAGTCGTCGGGGACGAAGCCGGCGTCGAGAATGCCCACGAGGTTGGCGACGCGCTCGTCAAGAGTGCGGCCCAGCCCCTGCGGGGTGATCGTGTTGGTCAGCGAGATGCCGTCGAGGGCGTCGTTGTAGTCGAGCTTGCCGACACTGAGCATCGAGGCGACCATGCCGTGGGTGTCCATCCCGTTCTCCGGGTTGGCCCCGGGCGAGAACGGAGTGCCCTTCTGGTGCCCCGAGGGGAAGGAGCCGGTCGCCTTGCCGTAGACCACGTTGGAGGTGATCGTCAGCACCGACTGGGTCGGGATGGCGTCCCGGTAGAAGGGCTGGGCCTTGATCTTGGACATGATCGTGTGGACCACGGTGGCGGCGATGTCGTCGGCGCGGTCGTCGTCGTTGCCGTAGGTCGGGAAGTCGCCCTCGGTGACGTAGTCGACCACCAGGCCGGTCTCGTCGCGAACCGGGGTGACCTTGGCGTACTTGATGGCCGCCAGGGAGTCGGCCACGATCGACAGACCGGCGATACCGCAGCCCATGGTGCGCACGATGTCGGAGTCGTGCAGCGCCATCTCGATGGACTCGTAGGCGTAGCGGTCGTGGCAGTAGTGGATGATGTTGAGGGCCTCGACGTAGGTGGCCACCACCCAGTCGAGCATCTTCTCGTACTTGTCCCAGACCTCGTCGAAGTCGAGGGGGCCGTCGCCCTCGACGCCGGGCAGACCGGTGACGACCTGCTTGCCGGTCATCTCGTCGCGGCCACCGTTGATGGCGTAGAGCAGGGCCTTCGCGGCGTTCACGCGAGCACCGAAGAACTGCATCTGCTTGCCGACCTTCATGGGGGAGACGCAGCATGCGATGGCGGCGTCGTCGCCCCAGTGGGCGCGAATCTGCGGATCGGACTCGTACTGGATCGACGAGGTGTCGATCGAGATGAGGGCGCAGAACTCCTTGTAGCCACGGGGCAGGTTCTCGTCCCAGAAGATGGTGATGTTCGGCTCGGGGGCCGGGCCGAGGTTCACCAGGGTCTGGAGCAGACGGAAGGAGGTCTTGGTGACCAGCGTACGACCGTCGTCGCCGAAGCCGGCGTCCGACCAGGTGGCCCAGTAGGGGTCACCGGAGAAGATCTGATCGTAGGCGATGGTGCGCAGGAAGCGGGTGATGCGCAGCTTGATGACGAGGGCGTCGATGATCTCCTGCGCGCCGGACTCATCCAGCGTACCGTTCTTCAGATCGCGCTCGAAGTAGCAGTCGAAGAAGCCGGAGAGTCGACCGATCGACATGGCGGCACCGTCCTGGGACTTCACGGAAGCCAGGTAGCCGAAGTAGGTCCACTGCACGGCCTCGTGCGCGTTGGTGGCGGGGCCGGAGATGTCGTAGCCGTAGGACTGAGCCAGGTTCTTCAGCTTCTTGAGGGCCTTGATCTGCTCGGAGTGCTCCTCGCGGTAACGTGCCCAGTGCTCGGAGAAGGGCTGGTCGGCGTAGCGATCCTTGTCCTTCTGCTTCTCGGCGATCAGGTGGTCCACGCCGTACAGGGCCACGCGGCGGTAGTCGCCGATGATGCGACCACGGCCGTAGGCATCCGGCAGGCCGGTGATGATGTGGGAGGAGCGAGCGGCGCGAATACGCGGGGTGTAGATATCGAAGACCGCGTCGTTGTGGGTCTTGCGGTACTGGGTGAAGATCTTCTTCACCTCGGGGTTGTATTCCTTGCCGGCCTCGTGGATGGCGGTCTCGACCATACGCCAGCCGCCGTTCGGCATCATTGCGCGCTTGAGCGGGGCGTCGGTCTGCAGGCCGACGATCACGTTGTCGTCCTCGCAAATGTAACCGGGCTTGAAAGCGTCGATGTCAGCCGGGGTGTCGGTGTCAACGTCGAGGATGCGCACCTTGCGTTCTTCGGAAAGGTACTTTTCCTCAAGGGTGTTCCAGACCCGCATGGTCTTTTCGGTGGGACCCGCCAGGAACGAGGCATCGCCCTCGTACGGCGTGTAGTTCAGCTGGATGAAGTCACGCACGTCGATTTCATCGCACCAGTTACCCTTGACAAAACCTTCCCAGGCTTTCTGGTCTGCTGTCGTCATTCTTCCTCTTCTCGGATGTCCGTATCCCGTTGTGGGGACGGTATGTCGGGAGCAAAACTCCCATGTGCGTCGGATTCCAACGCTTAGGCCCATTGTCCTACGGCTTGTGGGGTCTCCACAACCCATATCGACCGCAGGTCTATGTTGTCTGTCTCAGGATATGGGTCCAAAGTCTCCGTCGGTCAAATTGTGGGACCAAGGTCCTTAGGAGAGGGGAGGGGCTTTGACCGCCTACACTGGTATCAGTGCCCGTCCCACAAAGGAGAAAAAGTCCTATGTCTGCACCCCGTCCTTTCCTCGGAGTTGGCGTTCTTGGAGCTGGAACTGTCGGTAGCCAGGTCATTCGCATCCTGCAGTCGAGCCGCGAGGATTTCGCGGCTCGTTCCGGCACTGAGATGGAGGTTCGTCGCGTCCTCGTCCGCAATGTGGATGCTCCGCGTGATTCGCCGATTGATCGCGAGCTGCTGACGATGGACCCTGCTGAGGCGATTGACGGGATGGACCTCGTGGTCGAGTTGATCGGTGGCATCGAGCCTGCGCGCACGTTCGTACTGCGCGCCCTCACGCAGGGAATTTCGGTCGTGACGGGCAACAAGGCACTGCTGGCCGCCCACGGTCCCGAACTGTACGAGGCAGCCGCTTCCAACGACGCGGACCTTTATTACGAGGCCGCCGTGGCCGGCGCGGTCCCCGTCGTGTACGGTCTGCGCGAGTCGCTGGCCGGCGACCGCGTCACCACCGTGATGGGCATTGTCAACGGCACGACGAACTTCATCCTGGACGCGATGAGTTCCAAGGGCCTGAGCTACGAGGAAGCCCTCAAGCAGGCGCAGGACCTGGGCTTCGCTGAGGCCGACCCGACCGCAGACGTCGAGGGCCTGGATGCCGCAGCGAAGTGCTCCATCCTGGCCTCGCTGGCCTTCCACACGCGCGTCGGCATCGACGACGTTGCGGTCGAAGGTATCTCCAATATCACCAAGGAGGACATGGAAGAGGCCGCTCGTGTCGGCCATACCATCAAGCTCCTGGCCATCGCCGAGCGCCGCATCGGTGAGGATGGCCGCGAAGGCGTCGCCATGCGCGTCCACCCCGCCCAGGTGCCATCCGACCATCCGCTGGCTTCCGTCGACGGCGCCTTCAACGCAATTCTGGTCGAGGGTGAGAACGCCGGACGCCTCATGTTCTACGGCCAGGGTGCCGGCGGAGCTCCCACGGCCTCGGCCGTCCTGTCCGACCTCGTGGCTGCTGCGCATCACCGCGCCTTCGGAGGCCACGCCCCGCGCGAATCCGTCTACGCCCATCTGCCGATCCTCGATCCGGGATCGACCCACACGCGCTACCAGATCCGCCTACAGGTCGAGGACCGTCTCGGCGTGCTCTCCGACGTCGCCGGTATTTTCGCCCGCCACGGCGTCTCGATCCAGTCGGTGCACCAGCGCAACGACGAGGTTCCCGGTGCGTGCGTCATCGTCGTGACCAGCCACCAGGCCCGCGAGGCCGACCTGCGTGCCGTCGCTCGTGCGCTCGCCGTGTCCGACGCTGTGCGCGAGGTGACCTCCACGATCCGCGTTGAGGGGGAGTGAGGTGCGCGTGCACGATGACTTTGTCGCAGTGAAGGTTTCCGCGACGAGCGCCAACCTGGGTCCCGGCTTCGACTGCATGGGCCTCGCGCTCGACCTGTGGGACGAGGTCTCGATCCACGCGACGACAGGGCCGACCTCTGTCGTCGTCGAAGGCGAGGGGGCCGGCAACGTCGACCTCGGTGAGGATAACTTGGTCGTTCGTGCCCTGCGCCTGGCCCTGGACCATGCGGGCGCTCCCCAGGTGGGGGTGCGCATGCGCTGCATGAACCGTATTCCTCATTCGCGAGGCCTGGGTTCCTCCGCGAGCGCAATCGTCGCCGGCCTGACGCTGGCCCGTGCGCTCATCGGCGACCCGGACGTGCTGGGGCGCCAGGAGATCCTCGAGATCGGCTCGGAACTGGAGGGACACCCCGACAACGTTGCGCCCGCCGTCTATGGAGGGGCCACCGTCGCCTGGATGAACGAGGACACGAAGGAGGTGGGTGCGCTTCGGCTGAACCCGCCGACGGGCGTGTCTCCCGTCGTTTTCATTCCCGACTTCGAGCTGCGTACTGCCACCGCCCGCGCTGCGCTGCCTGAGAACGTGTCTCACGCGGATGCGCGCTTCAACGTCGCCCGCGCGAGCGCGCTCGCTGCGATCCTGTCCGGTCATGCGCAGGCCAGCGGGGGAGCGGATCTGCACGCGGTGCTCATGGAAGCGACGTGCGACCGCCTCCACCAGGAGCAGCGCCGCGGTGCCATGGAACCCTCGCTGGCCCTCGTCGACTGGCTGCGCGGTGCGGGGTACGCCGCCGTGGTCTCGGGTGCCGGACCCACCGTCATCTCGTTGGAACCCGTTGGTGCGCAGATCCGCAGCGATGCCGCGGACTCCGGGTGGCGTGTCCTCCCCCTCACGGTCGCCGCTTCCGGCGTGCAGATCACACGTGGATCTTTAGCGAAGGTGGAGTTCTAACTAGCCTCTCATCTGTGAGTTTCTGCGCAAGCACCGTCAGTTTTGCTGTCTGATCGACAGCTGGCTGGCGGTCTTGCTATATTTTTTTCAGGTCCGAGTCGAATGCTCGACTCCGATCATTGCGGTGCGCCCTCATTGCGCATCTTCTTCCATCAAGCTTTTTCGTGTGCTTGAGCAATTCACCTCGCCCGACTTGGGCGCATTCCAGTAAGGACCACTTCGTGAGCAACGAAAACCCCGCCGAGATGACGACCGCGTCGCTGTCGGCGATGAAGCTGCATGAGCTGAAAGCTCTGGCCGCGTCCCGCGGTCTCAAGGGCATTTCCCAGCTTCGCAAGCCCCAGCTGATCGAGCTCCTGAGCAACGACGCCAGCGCTCCGACCACGCAGGAAGCCGCTCCCCGAGAGGAGACCCCTGCCTCGTCGTCTGAAACCCCGGCCGTTCCCGCGCAGCCCGAGGTCCCCCTGGCCGACAAGCCCGCCGTTGAGATGCCCGCAGCCGAGGGGCTCCGTCGTTCACGCCGCCGTCGCGCGGTGAGCCAGGGGGCCGTCGAACCCGCGCATGTCACCCTCGATCTGCCGCTGCCCGCTTCCGAACGCAGTGAATCCACGCCGGAACCCGACACGACCGTCGTCGAGACCGTCCTGAACATCGAGCTGCCCGACGGCGACGACACTGAGGGACGGCGTGGACGCCGCGAACGCGGACGTCGCTCCCGTCGCGAGCGCGAGAATCGCGACAACCGTGAGAATCGTGAGGGCCGTGAGAATCGCGAAGCGCGCCCTGCGCGCGGCGGCGAGGACAACCTCGCCCCGATTGCCGGCATCCTCGATATCCAGGAGAACCACGCCTTCGTGCGTACCTCCGGCTACCTGCCCGGCCCGAACGACGTCTACGTGACGCTCGGCAACGTGCGCCGCTGGGGCCTGCGCGCCGGTGACGCGGTCGCCGGTGCCGTCCGCCTGCCCCGCGAGGGCGAGCGTCAGCGCCAGAAGTACAACGCCCTCGTGCGCGTCGACTCCGTGAACGGCATGACGATTGAGCAGGCGCAGGCGCGTCGCGAATTCGGCAAGCTGACGCCGGTCTACCCCTCCGAGCAGCTGCGCATGGAGACCTCACCGAAGGCCTACACGCCGCGCGTCATCGACCTTGTCGCGCCCGTCGGCAAGGGGCAGCGAGGCCTCATCGTCTCGCCGCCCAAGGCCGGTAAGACCATGGTCATCCAGCAGATGGCCAAGGCCATCGAGCTGAACAACCCCGAGGTGCACCTCATGGTCGTCCTGGTGGACGAGCGCCCCGAAGAAGTCACCGACATGCGCTCGATCGTTAAGGGCGAGGTCATCGCCTCCACCTTCGACCGTCCCGCATCGGACCACACGACCGTTGCCGAACTCGCAATCGAGCGTGCCAAGCGCCTCGTGGAGCTGGGCCAGGATGTCGTCCTTCTCCTCGACTCGCTGACGCGACTGTCTCGCGCCTACAACCTGGCTGCGCCCGCCTCGGGCCGTATCCTCTCCGGTGGCGTCGACGCGTCCGCGCTCTACCCGCCCAAGAAGTTCTTCGGCGCGGCCCGCAACCTCTCCGAGGGCGGCTCGCTGACCATCATCGCCTCCGCGCTGGTGGAGACCGGGTCGAAGATGGACGAGGTCATCTTCGAGGAGTTCAAGGGCACCGGCAACATGGAACTGTGCCTCTCGCGTCAGCTTGCCGAGCGTCGCATCTTCCCGGCGATCGATCTCAACGCGTCGGGTACCCGCCGCGAGGAGCTGCTGTTTGCGCCCGAGGAGCTGCGCATCATGTGGAAGCTGCGTCGCGTCCTGGGCACCCTCGACCAGCAGCAGGGCCTCGAGCTGGTCCTCGACAAGCTCAAGGAAACCCAGTCGAACGCTGAGTTCCTCATGCTTATCCAGAAGACGACGCCCTCCGAGTGAGCGGCGGGTTAACGCGGGGCGAGTGGCGAGAGCCGTTCGCCCCGTTTTCTTCTCGGGTGCGCGCGTAAATACCGGGCAACCGGCTGTGGTGTGTGCCAGAGTTGGGGCATGGCGGACACGACACCGAACGAGAGCGATGAGCAGGCTACGCGGGAAACCTCGCGCCGGTTGTGGAGCGGCGTGCGTGGTTGTTTGCGTCTCGTGCTGGGGCTTTTTCTTGTCCTCGTGGCTCCTCTTCAGCTGGGAATCGCCATCTATACCCAGGCCCGTCACGGGATGGGGGACGCGGTGGAATGGCCTAATTGGACCGGCTGGGTCATGGTGCTGTGCGGAATAGGCGTGCTGTGGCACGGCTGGGATCTTCGGCGCTCGGGACGTCAGAAAATGACGATGATCGCAGACAAATGGGTGGCCCTGGAGGGGCAGCACGGGCAGGTTGAGCGCGTGTTCTCCTCGCTCGTCGGTGCCGGGCACTACGAGGCCGGTCTGTCAGCGCGCTACGAGCGCGCCCAAGCCGAACGCGCCAGGGTCGGCGCTCGAATCGCCGAGCACCAGTCGCCGGGTTTCTTCGCATCGCTCAGCGAGACGTCAAGAGGTGACGGTGATGAGGTTCTTGCGGGCATTGATCACCTGGCGGACGCGGATGCCGCAATCATGGCTGCGCGCAACTTCTTCGCGTGTGCGCCCGGCTGGCGCGACGTGTGGAGCAACGAGGTCGGCCCGGTCTTCGAAGACTTGGACGTCCTCGATGACGTCGCAGACAGCCTCGAAGCAATCGGTACGGACCCGCACATCCTGACGGATATTGAGGCTTTCAGGGAGCGTGTGGGTGATCACAAAGACGCCGTACACGACCTCGGGAAGCGCCTCGAGGGCGGGCAGATCACTCCCGCACAGGCGCTGGAAGAACTCGACCAAATCACCAATGATGCGCGCACGCGCATCGCCGAACTCATCGAGGCGACGCTCGCCACCGATGCCTCGTCTCAGGGACGCGCACGCTACGCGCGGTGGAAGGGCGCGGGAATCAGCCTGACCGCGGCTAACGCCGAGTATGACGGGGCCTACTGGAGCGAGGACGCAGACACTGACGTCGAGTACAATCCGGCAGCCACGATCCGACTGATTGCAAACTCCGCAGGCGTCGACCTGAACGGGCTGGCAGCCCCGGCGACCGGTGTCCTGACGGCTGGTCGCTCGTTCGTCTATCTGCTGCCGATGTATCTTGATCGATACCTGACTGAGGATGTGGACGGCAGCGGCGACGCTTCCTCGTCGGCCTGAGCGGCGCAGCAGTCATGTACGTCGCCCGTCAGACTGCTTGACAGCAGGAACGCGGGATACCGAGCAACCGACCGTCATTCATGCCAGAGTGGAGCCATGATATCTATGACACTCAACGGGGCTGACAGGGAAGCAGAGCATCCACCCACATCGTTGCGCGTCCTGTGCTTCGTGGCCGGTCTCCTCCTGTTCCTCGTCGCGCCCGTGTGGTTGGGCACTGCCTACTACGTCAATGTCCATGCGGTACCGAAGCAGAGTAACCCGGTCACGCCCGTCGTGGAGGTCCACGACGAGACGGGGAGTTTTCGCGACATCGGCGGTCGTCCCCTGAATGCCTTCCTCGAGGACGTTCGTTTCACGCGCGCCGTTCACCTCGTGGTCCTGTCGACCGATAGCCTCAGTGGCGACGACATGGATCAGGCGGTGGTCACCTACGCTCGCTCCAATCATCCGGAGTGGCTGAGCGCGGGCGGCTCGACCTGGGCGAATGGGTATGTAATCCTAGTCGTGTCGCCCGCTGATCATATGGTGGGTACCTATGTCGGCGATGATGTCGTTCTTCCCCTGGCTGCTCAGAAGGACGTCCAGGATGCGGCGAAGGATGACTTCCGCAATGGGCGTTGGAGCGAAGGCATCGTCGCCGCGGTGAACAAGGCTGCGGCGCTGATCCCGGGCGAGAACACTCAGCGTCAGGGGAATATCGTTCCGTGGCCTCCCCTTTACGCGTGGACGACGACGGCCGCCGGAATCGTCGTCTGTTTGATCGGTGGGAAAGCCCGCCGTCGGCCAAACGAGGTCGCGAGGCCGCTCGCCGAACAGTGGAACGCTATGGAAAAGCGTCACATCGGGGTCGAGAGTTCGTTTGCTGCGCTCCTCGCCGAAGGGGGTTATGAGCGTGGCCTGACCGCGCGCTACCAGGCTGCGCGGGCGGAGCGCGAGAAGGTGCGTGCCCACATCGCCTCGGCTCGTGGGAAACAGACAACGATGCGGTCGCTCACCCAAGCCTTTCAGGACCTGTCGGACGCGGACACAGCGATGGAGGCAGCGTGTGAGTTCTTCGCGCTTTCCCCGAACTGGCGCAGCGTGTGGGCCAATGAGGTGGGGTCGGTCTTCGAGGACCTGGACGTGGTGGACCTGGTCGCGCGCACGGCTGCGGACCGGACAAACTATCAGCACGTCATCACCTTGTATGCCACCCTCAGCGCGTGGACGAACGAGCAGCGCGTGGCCGTGAAGAACCTGCAAGGCAGCATCGAGCGAGCAGAGGTGACACCTGCCAAGGCCTTGGAGTGCCTTGACTGGATTGCGAACGAGGCCAGGCTCCGCCTGGCGGTGTTCGTCGAGAACGTGCTGGCGGCCGACACATCGTGGATGGGACGCAGGCGCTACTCCCGCTGGCAGGCGGGCAAGGGAGAAAAACTCAAGGACTACGATCTGCGTTACATAGGCACGTACTCCGTCGACGGCTGGTCGCACTCCTACAATCCCGCTGTCACGATTCGCCTGACAGCGCACTGCGCGGGCATCGACCTGAGTGGAAGCGCAGCTATCCCATCGGGGCGTTTCATGGCCTACAACGCGCCGGTCTACGTGCCGCCCGCGTACTTTAACCGCTACATCGTCTATGACGGAATCACGAGATATAGCGCCTCATACGAGACCTACCTGACGTCGCCGGCAAACCTTGGTACCGCGAATGATTATCGCAACCGTAGTCGTGTGAGCCTCTCGTCCTCCCATTCGCACGGCACGTCGAGCTCGGGTGGCTTCCACGGCTCAGGCTCATCCTCGTCGTTCTGAGCAGAGGAGAGGCCGACCCCCATAGCCGATCTCACGCTCACCTGATGGCATCCATCGTTGAAGGCGTTGGGCTGCTGTGCCATAATGACATGTCGGCTTACCGGTTCACCGGCATGCCCCAGGCGCTTGCGCGCGCTGGAGGGCGAATCCCCGTCAGATGCGAGGAACGCTGCATGTCCGGACCCGGGGCACCAAACGATCCAGGAGTATCCCATGCGTAAGGGCATCCACCCCGAATACGTGGACACCGTCGTGACCTGCACGTGCGGCAACTCGTTCCACACCCGTTCCACGCTCACCTCCGGCGAGATGCGCGTGGACGTGTGCTCGGCCTGCCACCCGTTCTACACGGGCAAGCAGAAGATCCTCGACACCGGCGGCCGCGTCGCCAAGTTCGAGGCTCGCTACGGCAAGCGCAAGAAGTGATCGGGGTTTTACTGCCCTAAATGGTTCCCCGGGCCGAGAGGTTCGGGGCATTTTTGCGTCCTTAGGACCCTGGTAGGCTTTAAGTATGTCTGATACCCATGCTGAGGATTTCTCTGCCGCCCGCGCACTTGTTGATGAATACACTGATATTGAAGCGAAAATGGCTAGTGCGGCCACTGATCCTGTGGCTCTACGTAAGCTAGGACGCCGCTATGCAGAGCTTGGACAGACAGTAGCTGCCTATAGGGATTGGGATTCGCTACGACAGGATCTGGCTGACGCCCGTGAGCTAGCTGAAGCCGACGCCGACTTTGCCGCAGAAATTCCGGCTTTGCAGGACGCTGAGGCACAGGCTGCAGATAAGTTACGTAAGCTTTTGATTCCGCGTGACCCCGACGACGCCCGTGACGTAATCATTGAGGTTAAAGCTGGTGAGGGTGGGGAAGAATCCGCCCTATTTGCCGGAGACCTGGTGCGTATGTACACCCGTTATGCTGAGCGTATGGGTTGGAGCACCGAGGTGTTAAGCTTCACCGACTCTGACTTGGGTGGTTTTAAAGACATTCAGGTGGCCGTCAAAGCTAAAGGCACGGTGGCCCCTGAGGATGGAGTGTGGGCGCACCTGAAATATGAGGGTGGCGTGCACCGCGTACAGCGCGTGCCGGTGACTGAATCTCAGGGCCGCGTACACACTTCAGCTGCCGGTGTGTTTGTGATGCCTGAAGTTGATGACCCTGGCGAGATTGAAATTGACCCCAACGACCTGCGTATTGACGTGTTCCGCTCTTCAGGTCCCGGTGGTCAAAGCGTTAACACCACCGACTCGGCTGTGCGCATCACTCACCTCCCCACTGGCATTGTGGTGTCTATGCAGAACGAAAAGTCCCAGCTGCAAAATAAGGAAGCGGCTATGCGCGTGCTGCGGGCCCGCCTGCTAGCTGAGCAGGCCGCCCAGGCTGAGGCTGAAGCTAACGCGGCGCGCCTAAGCCAGGTGCGTACTGTGGACCGCTCTGAGCGCATCCGCACCTACAACTTCCCCGAAAACCGTATCGCTGACCACCGCACCGGTTACAAGGCCTATAACCTGTCTAATGTGCTTGACGGTGATTTAGGGCCGGTAATTGACTCTGCGATTGTTATGGATGAGGCCGCGCGTCTAGCTGCTGTAGGTAACTGAAATGGTTGCGCCGCTGGCGGATCAGCCGCTGGCAGCAGACTCTGGCGCCTTAAAGCGGGCAACGCAGGCGCCAGCTGGGCAGAGCGAGAAAACGCCAATAACTTCGCTGGCTGGGCAGGGACGCGCCCAAGTTATGCAAGCTATCTCCCAGGCCACTGCGCGCCTAGCTGAAAGCGGGGTGGCTAGTGCTCACAGTGACGCGCGCCAACTGGCGGAGTTTGTGCTGGGCCAAAAGCTCTACCTGCTTAGCCAGGCGCCGCAGGACTTTTTTGACCGCTATGAGCAGGTGATCACCCGGCGCGCTGGGCGTGAGCCGCTACAGCTAATCACGGGCCGCATGTATTTTCGCTACCTGGAGCTATTAAGCCAGCCGGGGGTGTTTATTGTGCGCCCAGAAACTGAGGTGGTGGCCGGGGCTGCCATCGAGGCCGCCAGCGCCCTGGCTGCGCCGCTGGTGGTTGACCTGTGTACTGGTTCAGGA
>ERZ1699236.385-NODE-385-length-12327-cov-2.964262_pt1 | contig 12327 bp, 7 predicted proteins | sample MGYA00581538_ERZ1699236 | MGnify/ENA primary metagenome ERZ1699236 (study PRJEB42319, sample SAMD00040336) | human oral metagenome | material: saliva | host: Homo sapiens | study: EMG produced TPA metagenomics assembly of PRJDB4115 data set (Metgenomic analysis of... | reverse complement strand
TCGTAAAACAGTGCATAAAGTTCTCGGGCGTGGGCTATTTTGATTAAGCCTACACGCCTTTGTTCCATTCCGCGTTGTGTAAGCCAGTACTGCAACGGTACGGTTTGCCTGCCTTCTATGATGTGGCAGAAATCAAGGATGCTTTTCTTTTCAGACGGCATCGGATTGCTGATTTTTTTATTCAATCCCCGTGCTTTTTTGATTTGTCCGTAGGCATAGCCGGCGAAACTTTGGCGGCAGGCTTTGGACACAAACCATTCGGTTTTGAACGCATCCATCAATGGCGAACGGTATCGCACACAGTCGGAAGGGGAGGCCAGCAGCTCCAGTGTGTTCGGATTGCTTTGCAGCAGCAATTCGATAAACCGTCCCAGTTCGTAATACACAATATCGTTGGTTTCATTGCTGATTTGAGGGATGTATTCCATGCCGTAAAACATGGATTTGGGCAGGTAAAACACGCCTTTGATGTCGGTATCGGACTCGGGCGTTGCCAAACCGTAGGCGCGGCTGCCGGAAACGGCTTCGAGCAGAATCAGATTTTGCGTGTGCAAGTCTTCGAGGGTCAGCATATTCAGACGGCCTTTTACGGATAAATGGTTGCCAAGGTCGAGCGGAACAATTCGTTCAAAGGCCCGCTATCGGCAGGTTCGGCAGCAGTGGCGGACAAGGCAGAAACTTCGTTATATAGGTCAACAGTCAGCTTTTGCAGCTCTGGCGATAATGTGTGCAGATAACTTTCGTCCTGACCTGCTTTTAATGCGACTAGATCAGTAATTTGGGTAGCACAATCTGTCTGCCACTCATTCATCAACTCAACCAAAGTCATTGGCGGAATACCGCCTTGTTTCACTGCCCAGCGAGCCGCCAATAAAGGGCGCAAGACGTAAAACCATTTCTTCAATTTAATCGGCTGCGCCAAATCCATGGCTTTCAAAGCATTGCCGGCGATACCGCGATAATGGTGCAACAACGCGGCGGCTTGGACGTATTGGGGCGCAAGTTCGTTCAGATGGTCTGTGAATGCCTCATCTTGTGTATAAACAATCGGCGAACGCAACCATTCCAGCAATACGGCATTGCTTTTTCTCAACAGGCGCAAAGCCTTGCGGATGTCCCAGCCGCCTACGTCAAACCATTGGTTTTCAATAAATTCAAACGTATCTTTTGCTTCATCGATTTGCAGATAATGTTCTTGCGGGCGGATATAAACGGCGCGAACGTCATAATCGCTGTCGGGCGAAGCAAAGCCCCATGCACGGCTTCCGCTCTCCGCTGCCAGCAGAAAATGCAGTGGTTCGGCAAGTGAAATTTGAGTCAGTTTTTCTTGAATAGTTTGTTTCATTACGTTTTCCTTATTTTTGCAGAAAGGCCGTCTGAAACTGAGTAATCAGGTTTCAGACGGCCTTTTAGCTATTTAAATCCGATAGGATTGATTAGGCTTTGTTTTTCAGACGGCCATGCAATTCCTGTACGCTGTACACGCCCAAGTGTTCGCGGCTTTTTGCGCCTTCGCTCATGGCTTCGCCGCCGGCGATGGTGGTGTATTGCGGTACGCGTTGGGTGAGGGAGGTGCGGCGGATGCTGTGGCTGTCGGTAACAGATTGTACTGTGCTGCCGACGGTGTTGACCACCAGTGCGATTTCGCCGTTTTTAATTGCGTCCACGATGTGTGGGCGGCCTTCCTGCACTTTGTTGACCGCTTGCACGATGATGCCGTGTTCTTTCAAGTATTCGGCGGTACCGCGTGTGGCGCAGACACCGTAGCCGAGTGCTTGGAAGTTTTGTGCGGTTTTGACGATGAGCGGTTTGTCTTCGTCGCGTACGGCGAGGAACACTTTGCCGGTTGTGCTCAAGCGTTCGCCTGCACCGAGTTGGGCTTTGAAGTAGGCTTCGCCGAAGCTTGCGCCTACGCCCATGACTTCGCCGGTAGAGCGCATTTCAGGGCCGAGAATGGTGTCCACACCCGGGAATTTGATGAATGGGAACACGGCTTCTTTAACGGCATAGAAGTCTGGGATGACTTCTTTTTCTACGCCTTGCTCTTTCAGCGAAATGCCTGCCATCACGCGTGCACCGACTTTGGCAAGCGGTACACCGGTGGCTTTGGATACGAACGGTACGGTACGGCTGGCGCGTGGGTTCACTTCCAGTACGAAGACCACGCCGTCTTGTACGGCAAACTGTACGTTCATCAAGCCGACCACGCCCAGTGCGTATGCCATGGCTTTGGTTTGACGGCGGATTTCGTCTTGAATTTCTTCGTCCAATGAGTATGGAGGCAATGAGCAGCCGGAGTCGCCGGAGTGGATACCTGCTTGTTCGACGTGTTGCATGATGCCGCCGATCACGACGTCTTGGCCGTCTGAAACGCAGTCTACGTCCACTTCGATGGCGTTGTTCAAGAAGAAGTCGAGCAATACGGGGCTGTCTTCGGAAACTTGTACGGCTTCGCGCATGTATTTTTGCAACTCTTCGGCAGAGTGAACAATCTGCATGGCGCGGCCGCCGAGGACGTAAGAAGGACGGACAACCAGCGGATAACCGATTTCTTCGGCTTTAACGAGGGCTTCTTCTTCGTTGTGGGCGATGCGGTTGGGCGGTTGGCGCAGGCCTAAGTCGTTCAACACTTTTTGGAAACGTTCGCGGTCTTCGGCGGCGTCGATGCTGTCGGCGGACGTGCCGATGATGTTCACGCCGTTTTCAACCAGCGCGTTGGCGAGTTTGAGCGGGGTTTGGCCGCCGTAATGCACAATCACGCCCCACGGGTTTTCGGTGCGGACGATTTCCAACACGTCTTCCAGCGTCAGCGGCTCGAAATACAGGCGGTCGCTGGTGTCAAAATCGGTGGACGCGGTTTCGGGGTTGCAGTTGACCATAATCGTTTCAAAACAGGATTCGCGCAGGGCGAGCGCGGCGTGAACGCAGCAGTAGTCAAACTCGATGCCCTGACCGATGCGGTTCGGACCGCCGCCGAGAATCATCACTTTTTTACGGTCGGAAGGACGCGCTTCGCATTCTTCTTCGTAGGTGGAATAGAGGTAGGCGGTTTCGGTGGCGAACTCGGCGGCGCAGGTATCAACGCGTTTATAGACAGGATGCAGCTTCAGCGCGTAGCGGTGTTCGCGCACTTCTTTTTCTTTTACGCCCAAAAGCTGGGCGATGCGTTTGTCGGAGAAGCCTTTGCGTTTCAGACGACGTAAGGCGGCGAAATCCAAATCTTGCAGGCAGCCTGCACTTACCTGCTGCTCTTCTTTCACCAAGTCTTCGATTTGCGCCAAGAACCAAGGGTCGATGGCGCAGATTTCGTGGATTTCTTCCAGCGTGAAGCCCGCGCGGAACGCGTCTGCCACAAACAGCATACGTTCGGGGCCGGGGTTCGCCAGTTCGCGGCGGATTTCCGCTTTGTCTTCGCTGCGCGGATTGAAGCCGCACAAGCCTGTCTCCAAGCCGCGCAGGGCTTTTTGGAAACTTTCCTGAATGGTGCGGCCCATCGCCATCACTTCGCCCACCGATTTCATCTGCGTGGTCAGGCGGTCGTCTGCGGCGGGGAATTTTTCAAACGCGAAACGCGGGATTTTGGTTACCACATAGTCGATGGACGGCTCGAACGACGCGGGCGTGCGGCCGCCGGTGATGTCGTTGCGCAACTCGTCCAGCGTAAAGCCGACAGCCAGTTTCGCCGCCACCTTCGCAATCGGGAAGCCCGTCGCTTTGGAAGCCAGCGCGGACGAACGGCTCACGCGCGGGTTCATCTCAATCACAATCATCTCGCCGTTTTCAGGGTTCACCGCAAACTGAACGTTCGAGCCGCCCGTGTCCACGCCGATTTCGCGCAATACCGCCAAGCTTGCGTTGCGCATGATTTGGTATTCTTTGTCCGTCAGCGTTTGAGCCGGCGCAACCGTAATCGAGTCGCCCGTATGCACGCCCATCGGGTCGAAGTTTTCAATCGAACAAATGATGATGCAGTTGTCTGCCTTATCGCGCACCACCTCCATCTCGTACTCTTTCCAGCCGAGCACGGACTGCTCAATCAGCAGCTCATGCGTTGGCGACGCATCGAAACCGCGTTCGCAAATCGCCAAAAACTCGTCTTTATTGTAGGCAATGCCGCCGCCCGAACCGCCCATGGTGAAAGACGGACGAATCAGCGTCGGGAAGCCGACCTGTTCCTGCGCCGCCAAGGCTTCGTTCATCGTGTGGCAAACAAAAGATTTCGGGCAGGAGAGGCCGATTTTCTCCATCGCCTCCTTAAAGCGGCCGCGGTCTTCCGCCTTGTCGATCGCGTCTTCCGTCGCGCCGATTAATTCAACATTGTATTTCGCCAGCACGCCGTTGCGCGCCAAATCCAGCGCACAGTTCAGCGCGGTCTGGCCGCCCATCGTGGGCAGAATCGCATCGGGCCGCTCCTTGGCGATAATCTTCTCCACCGTCTGCCACATAATCGGCTCGATGTAGGTAACATCCGCCATTTCAGGGTCGGTCATGATGGTGGCGGGGTTGGAATTCACCAGAATGACTTTATAGCCTTCTTCACGCAAAGCCTTGCAGGCCTGTGCGCCCGAATAGTCAAATTCGCAGGCCTGACCGATAACGATAGGGCCGGCGCCGATGATAAGGATGGATTTTAGGTCGGTACGTTTGGGCATGGGGGGTCTCTCTTTAATAAATATTAATCATGACTTGATTTACAAAATTCATCTGCAGAAATTCGAAATTGATGAGTTTCCTCTAAAGGAAACTTATCACATTTCAAAAAGAAGCCTTTATATTTGTCAGATACCTCATAGTCTAGAGAACTTTCGCTATTGCAGTTATATTTTGGGCAACATATTTTATATTTAGTTAAGAAAATATTCCCATTGCTGTATTCGATACAATTATTTTTTACAATAATCTTTACTTTAATATCTATTACATACCAACAAATTGAAAATATAATTAATGTCGCATAAAAAAATATCATAAACACAATTATGAGAAATATATAAATCCAATATAAAATATTTGAATCAGTTAAAAACAAGTTAGATAGAAGGTTAAAAACAAACATTATCAATGATGATAAAATTAATATAGAAACCAATAAAATTAGCCATCGCGGACCAATAAAAATGTCATTAACCCGAGAAATACAATTATTTTGATTTTTTATATTTTCATTTCTCAAAATATATTGTTGCTTTGCATGAGTATTATTATTTGCTGTACCATTTTCTATATTATTGGTGAATTTTTCTTTATAAAAAAGAAAAATACCCGATATTATTAAAAAAAGTCCTGCCAAAATTTGAAAAGCAGAAAGAGGGTTTTCCTGTATATTAAAAAAATTATATACAATGGGCAGCCACCACGGACTTGCAATAAGAGTTACGCCCGAAATTAAACACATACTAGGAAATGTTTTTTTCCTAAATACTACTTTGAAAACATCCAAAATAAATTTCTGATTTTTCTCACTACTAAAAAAATTATTCATGTGAATTTTACTCGTATATCAACCAAAGCAAGCCGTAGCCCGCATGAGAGAGTGTGTGCGGTACGCACGCACGCGTTCCCCATTTTCCCTGCAACCCCAACCCACCGCGTGCGTGCCTTGCGGCACACACTCTACCGATGGGTTCAAAGGCCGTCTGAAAAAACACTCGCGGCGTTTGTTCCATCTGCCTTGCGATAAAAGGCTACCTGAAAAATTCCGGCTGTTGATATTTCGGTCATTCTTTTTCAGACGACCTGTAACGCCTGAATCCGCTGCAATCTGCTCCCTCCCCCGTGGGGGAGGGTTGGGGAGAGGGCATTCTTCCAAATCGTGACAATCTTTCCCAAACACCCTAACCGCCCCAAATACAAGCCTTATGGCTTGTTGCCCTCTCTCTAACTCTCTCCCACGGGAGAGAGGACGGGGGGCTGTTGGGATTAAAGGAGCTGCAATCCCAACCTACTGCGTGCGTGCCTTGCGGCGCACACCCTACCGATGGGTTCAAAGGCCGTCTGAAAAAACACTCGCGGCGTTTGTTCCATCTGCCTTGCGATAAAGGCTGCCTGAAAAATTCCTGCCGTTGATGTTTCGGGCATTCTTTTTCAGACGACCTGCAACGCCTGAATCTGCTGCAACCCGCTCCCTCCCCTGTGGGGGAGGGCTGGGGAGAGGGCATTCTCCAAATTTCCGCAACCTTTCCCAACACCCTAACTGCCCATACAAGCCTTGCGGCTTGTTGCCCTCTCTCTAACTCTCTCCCACGGGAGAGAGGACGGGGTGGCTGCAGGGATTAAGGGTTCTGCAAGGAAAACAGGTTGTGCGGGCTGTTTTTTGTTTTTCAGACGACCTTTATAAATGCTCAATTCAGTCGGTTTGCATCCTATAATTTTCAATAATTTAATCAAAATCAGCCATCTGCTACCGTGCAGGCTGCTTTTCCAATTCCTGTAACACACGCAGGATTTCCGCCAGTACGTCGTTTGTCTGCTGCAAAATCTCGTGATTCCAAAAACGCAGTACGGTAAAGCCCAGGCTGTTGAGATATGCCGTCCGCGCGTGGTCGTATGCGGCTTGTTCTGTGTGCTGCCCGCCGTCTGCTTCGACAATCAGCTTGGGCGTTACGCACATAAAATCAACAATATAATTTCCCATCGGCTGCTGGCGGCGGAATTTATAGCCGTTCAGACGGCCTGCCCGCAGGTGCTGCCATAATTTTGCTTCCGCCTCGCTCATTTCTTGACGCATGGCTTTGGCGCGTTGGCGCAGGGCGGGATTGTCGGCGGTCAATAGTTTTTCAGGCGGGTTCATTTTTGTTGTCGGGTTGCTGTTTGTGCAAGCCTTGCGGCTTGCTGTCCTCTCCCTAGCCCTCTCCCACGGGAGAGGGGATGGGGTTGCTGATTGAATTAAATGTTGCTGCAAGACAATCTTTTTTCAGACGACCTTTACGTTTTTATTTTGCACAGGCCGTCTGAAAACTTCCTTAAAAACTAGTGATAAATGTAATCAAACCCAAAATAATGCCTGGGGCGTTTGCCAGTATGATGGGGTAGTCGCGTTTTTCTTTCAAAAAGCCGTAGGCAAACCATAATGTGCAGTTGATGGCGGCGACGAGGGGTTGCAACGGCGAGCCGGGGTTGCCGGCAAGGTTGTTTTGGATTTGCGGGATATAAGAAACGTACATACCGACGCCGGCCAGGGTGGCGGTGACGGAAAGAATGTGCATTTGTTTTTCAGTCATTGGTTTTCCTTTCTGATTAGACGATTGGGTTTTCAGGCTGTACAGATGTTGAGAGGGGGCTGAATTTATATTTTTGAAGTTTGGTTTTCAGACGGCCTGTTGTCGAGTTGAGTGTGGCCGTCTGAAAAAATCAGCTTTATTGTTTTGCTGCTTTGATATTGTCAATGAATTTGTCGAATAGATAGCCGACATCCTGCGGGCCGGGGCTGGCTTCAGGGTGGCCTTGGAAGCAGAACACGGGTTTGTCGGTCAGCTCGATGCCTTGCAAGGTGTTGTCGAACAAGGATTTGTGGGTAATTCTTGCGTTGGCGGGCAGGGTGTCGGCATCGACGGCGAAACCGTGGTTTTGGCTGGTGATGACGACTTTGCCGCTATCTAAGTCTTGCACGGGATGGTTCGCGCCGTGGTGGCTGAAGTGCATTTTCAAGGTTTTTGCGCCAATGGCGAGGTTGATGAGCTGGTGTCCCAAGCAGATACCGAAGATGGGTTTGCCGCTTGCCATCAGTTTTTGCACGGCTTCGATGGCGTAGTCGCAAGGTTCGGGGTCGCCGGGGCCGTTGGAGAGGAACACGCCGTCGGGGTTGAGTGCCAACACATCTTCCGCGCTGGTTTGGGCGGGGACGACGGTCAGGCGGCAGCCGCGTGCGGCAAGCATGCGCAAGATGTTGGTTTTTACGCCGAAATCATAGGAGACGACGTGGAACGGCTGTTCGGCAGGGGTAACGAAACCTTTACCCAACGCCCATTCGCCTTCGGTCCATTCGTAGGCTTCTTTGCAGGAAACTTCTTTTGCCAAGTCTTTGCCAACCATGCTGCCGAACGCGGCGATGAGTTCTTGCGCTTTTTCAACCGTGGCGTCCGCACCGGTCAGAATTGCGCCTCCTTGTGCGCCTTTTTCACGCAGCAGCGTGGTCAGGCGGCGGGTGTCGATGTCGGCGATGGCGACGGTTTTGTTGCGCACCAGATAGTCGTGCAGGCTTTCGGAGGCGCGGAAGTTGCTGTGCAAGAGCGGCAGGTCGCGGATAATCAAGCCTGCGGCATAAACGCTGCGGCTTTCTTCGTCTTCGGCGTTGGTGCCGGTGTTGCCGATGTGGGGGTAGGTGAGGGTAACGATTTGTTTGCAGTAGGACGGGTCGGTCAGGATTTCCTGATAGCCGGTCATGGAAGTGTTGAACACGACTTCGCCGGAAGTCGAACCTTCGTAACCGATTGATGTGCCGTGAAATACGCTGCCGTCAGCGAGAACGAGAAGAGCCGGAGTGGTCATGATGAATCCTGTTTGCCTGATGATGGTCGGTTTGCAGAAACGGGCAGGGGTCGTCTGAAAATTGTTTACAAAAAAGACCGCCTGAGAAAATATCGGCTAAAAAAAACACGCCCCGCAGCCTTGATTTTGCTGCGTAACGTGCTTTTTCAGGCATAGCTGCCTATGCCGTAGAAGCAATGCATTCTACGTCAAAAAGCCATATCGTTCAAGCCGTGACGTGGCAACGGATTTTGCCTTTACAATCGCGCTGCCTGTTTCATTTTCGCCATTGTTCGCCGCATCAGATAAAAAAAACAGCCCGAACCCCACATAAATGACATCGTAAATGTTAGAATCTCATTCCGAGAAAATAAAAACAACGTCATTATCCGTCAACCGACGATTTTATGAAAAAAGAACGCATTATGAAAAACAATCCTTCACGTTGCCCCGGCTCCATCCGTCCGATGATTTACAGCATCGCCTCCGCGCTCGCCCTGATGGGGGCGGCATCGCAAGCGCCAGCACAATTTGCCAAAACCCCACTTTTTTTGCAAAACGAAAGCAAGATTACAGAGCAGCCGAAAGTTAAGCATAACATCATGTCTTTTATTGATGATTCGGCGAGTATGGGTTCTATTGTACCTGGAGCCAGGGGGAAGAGGGGGGAACCTTTAAATAGGTTAGAAGTAACGAAAAATGCGCTAAATGATATTCTTGATCAATATAAGGATCAGTTTAACTGGGGGTTGCAGACGCTTCATAACAATGGTCGATCAGATGCTGATTTTTTCAGTTCTGACCCAGAGGCAATGAAAACGCGTGTCAACAAGATGAGTACTGGCTATGCAACCCCAGCAACACGCCGCTATTTTGAAATTGTCAGTACGATTGTTATGCCTAAGGTTGAGTACCGTTGTCAAAAATCGTATGTCGTCATGATGTCGGATGGCGATGCTAACTATAGCTCTTATTGTGGTAATTCTCCATATTGGCCAGATAGGACGATTTTTGATTATGATGCCCGTCGTTTTTATTATGCTGCTAAAGATTACAATTGGAGAGTCCATAATGCTTATGATAGTGAAGATTACCAGAAAGCATACGAATATTTCGGCGAACGAAAAGGGCAGGATAGGCTTTTACGTTGTATGAGGGCAGAGCCTTCCTACGATCAGTTTTGGGATCGCGGTAACGGTTTGGCCTTTTTCAGTAAAAAACTAGCAGAAAAAGACTTTAAAGTCGGTGGTAAGGATAAAGCGGGTAAGAGCTGGGATGGCGATCCAAATGATTTTGGGGACTACAAAAAGCAAACTGTTCAAACATTTACTGTAGGTTTTGGTGGCGATATTACCCTGGCAGGTGAAGATTATCTGAAGCGAGGCGCCAGTAAAAAAGAGTGGTATTACATTGCTAATAAATCAGAAACCTTACTTGAGGCATTCAAAACTATTACAGATACGATTAAAAATGATAGCCAAAGTGAACCGATTACTTTGGATGGCGGTACCGCTCCGGCAACTTCCAGCAGCGGTATTCCCGATTTGGCGGCAACCATCAAGCTGAATACCGGCTCTTGGAGCAGTCAGATTTTATTTAATAAATTGAATAATAGTGATGGTAGACGGGAAGGTACGGTTACCCAGCCTTCCTTTGGTAATCGTAAAACATTGATTAACACAGGTTCTAATACTTACTCTATTGATGCTATTCCTGCTGATAAAGTCAACAATGCCTATTTCGGTATTGAGAATACTGACAAAGACGAATGGAAAAAACTGCTCAATTGGACGGGCAGGGTCGGCAATGATGACAGTGCATACAAGCCTTACCGTGACCGTAAACCCGGAGAGCGTGATTTAGGCGATATTTTGGATGGTTCCGTTGCTGCAGTCGGCAATCAGGAGCATGGTCGCCGCAAATATTTGGTTGCCGCCGCCAACGACGGTATGGTTCATATTTTCCAAAGCACGGCAGGCGAACATCCTTATGATTTGAAAGTCAGCTATCTTCCTTCAGCGATGGAGCGTGAAAATGATGCTTCGGGCAACCCGATTACGCTTGCCAAAGTATTGAAAGACATCGCGCATGCGGATTACGGAAAATCCATTGAAAACCATAAATACGGCGTAAATGGTGGCTTTACCCTGCGTCAGACTGCCGCAGCTGAACAAGGCAGTAAGTTTCAGCAACGTGTCTTTATGTTTGGCGCAATGGGACAAGGCGGACGTGGTGCATACGCTCTCAATATAGGCGGTAAAGAAGATCAAACCACCAATACCGGTATGGATGCGGCTGCTTGGAGCGATAAAGTTCCTTTGTTTGAAACGGCCAAAGGTAAAGACAATACTTTGGGCTTTACCATCGGTACGCCACAAATCGGTCGTGTTTCCATCAAACGTGAAACCGATGGTAGTGCCAAACTGAATGAAAACATCCGTTACGCAGGCTTCCTCGCCAGTGGCTACGCAGCTGAAGAAAAAGATGCAGCAGCCAACGAAACGGCGTTATATGTTTACGAAATGCTTGGTAAAGAAGTCGGTACAGGCGAGAAACGCGGTCAGGCTGCAGGAAAACCCGGTGATCAACTGGCGAAAATTGTCGTGAAGGGTGGTGTAGGCGGGCTGTCTACACCGACGTTGCTCGATACCGATTTTGACGGGGTTGTCGATTTTGCCTTTGCAGGCGACCGAGGGGGTAATATGTACCGCTTCGACCTGCGTGCTGCAAGCCCGAAAGATTGGACTGCGGTTAAAATTTTCTCCGGTTCACCAAACAAGCCGATTACCTCGGCTCCTGCCGTATCACGAAAAGGAACTAAGGAATACGTCGTGATTTTCGGTACGGGTAGCGAGATTTACCAAAGTGATTTGAGCAATACTGAAACACAATCGATTTACGGTATTTTCCAAAAACTGGATCAAGCGCCGAAAGATCTTGCTGCAGATAAGACAAATCAAGATGTTGCCGAGCAAAACCTACGCAAGCAAACGATTACTGAGGTAGAGCAGTCATATAACGATGGAAACAATCAGCCACGAACCAGTAAGGCATTGTATCTGAGTAATGAAAAAATTGAAGAGACGCATAAAGGCTGGTTCATCAATCTAGGTTCTGGCGAGCGTGTCAGCATTAAGCCGACTATGATTCTGCGTACTGCCATCGTTACGATACGCAAGTACACTTCCGATGGCGGTAAGACTATTGGCAAGGAGGAAGCGGAAAAAGACTTGTGTATGCCTGTCAGCAACAATAAGTCAACCGTAACCAGCACAACCTTCCTCGGCATCAATGCTGATAACGGCGGTGCACTCAATAGCCGTAGCGCACGTTTTACGCCTGATATATTTAAGCGTGAATTGAGTGGTTTTGGTACGCAATACGCCAATGGTTTGACTCAAGAAGGTATTGTCAGCTTCACCTTTATCGATCCGAACAAGCGTACGGACGATCCTGTTACCGCCGATGGTGATAGCGGTGAAACCGGTACGGATAAAGAGCTTGGGTTGGGTTCTGGTACGCCCAACAATAGATGCTTCTCAGGCAAAGAGGGTGACCAACGCAGCTTGTTGCTGAATAATGCGCAATCACTGGAAGTGAAAGGCCGTATCTGTGGTCTGCAACGTATCAGCTGGCGCGAGCTGTTTTTCTGATTGGTTCGTGTAAGCGTATGAAGACCAAGAGGTCGTCTGAAAACGTGGAAACAGGTTTTCAGACGACCTTTGTTTTATAGTGGATTATAGTGGATTAACTTTAAACCAGTACGGCGTTGCCTCGCCTTAGCTCAAAGAGAACGATTCTCTAAGGTGCTGAAGCACCCACTGACACGGTTCCGTACTATCTGTACTGCCTGCGGCTTCG
>ERZ1699236.355-NODE-355-length-12922-cov-2.850176_pt1 | contig 12922 bp, 10 predicted proteins | sample MGYA00581538_ERZ1699236 | MGnify/ENA primary metagenome ERZ1699236 (study PRJEB42319, sample SAMD00040336) | human oral metagenome | material: saliva | host: Homo sapiens | study: EMG produced TPA metagenomics assembly of PRJDB4115 data set (Metgenomic analysis of... | reverse complement strand
AACTTCATAGAATGCCCCCTCTTATTTTGCTGCCTTGATTACTTCTACGCCGCCCATGTAAGGTACAAGCACTTTAGGAATCACAACAGAACCATCAGCTTGTTGATAGTTTTCCAAGATAGCTGCTACTGTACGACCTACAGCAAGACCAGAGCCATTTAATGTATGAACGAATTCTGGTTTACCTTTAGGTCCACGACGGAATTTAATGTTTGCACGACGAGCTTGGAAATCAGTCATATTAGAGCAAGAAGAAATCTCTCTATACTTGCCTTGAGCTGGCATCCATACTTCTACATCATAGGTTTTAGCAGAACCAAAGCCAATATCACCTGTACAAAGTGTAATTACACGGAATGGCAACTCCAATAAACGCAATACTTCTTCTGCATTATCAGTCAATGTTTCTAATTCTTTGTAAGAATCTTCAGGTTTAGCTAATTTAACCATTTCAACTTTGTTGAATTGATGTTGACGGATAAGACCACGAGTATCACGACCTGCAGAGCCTGCTTCAGCACGGAAGCACGCAGTAAATGCAGTATAATATTTTGGCAATTCCTCTTCGCTCAAGATTTCTCCACTGTGATAGTTAGTCAATGTAACCTCTGCGGTAGGAATCAAGAAATATTCAGTATCTTCTACATGGTACATATCTTCAGCAAATTTAGGTAATTGACCAGTACCTGTCAAAGTTTCACGCGTTACCATGTATGGAGTCATCATTTCAGTGTAGCCTTGTTTATCTACATGAAGATCAACCATGAAGTTAATAAGAGCACGTTCTAAACGAGCACCCAAACCTTTATATACAGTGAAACGAGCACCGCTCATTTTACCAGCGCGATTGAAATCAAGAATATCGAGATTTTCACCTAAATCCCAATGAGCTTGTACATCAAAGTCGAATTGACGTGGTTCGCCCCATTTGCGTTGTTCTACATTTTCATCTTCATCAGCACCAACAGGAACAGATGCATCGCACATGTTTGGTAACATCAATGCCGCATCACGTAATTTTGCTTCTACATCGCGAATACGATTATCAAGCTCAGCAATATCATCACCTACTTTTTTCATTTCTGCGATTTTATCATCCGCATTTTCTTTATTGCGTTTTAATTGGCTAATTTCTTCAGTTACAGAGTTACGAAGAGCTTTTAACTCCTCAACTTTACCAATCAACTGACGGCGTTCATCATAAGCGGATACAAAGGTTTCCAAATCGCCTTTCGTGTGACGATTATCTAAGTTTTGTTGCACTAAATCAATATTTTCACGGACAAATTTCAAGTCTAACATACTATGAACCTCATCTTCCAACTATGCTACGAACAATATATTCAATACGTTTAAGTATACCATATATTGGTGTATTTATCATTAAATTATAAGATATCTACTAGTTTTATCGTTAATTTTTATGCTATTCATCATCATCTTCCTCTAGCAAATAATCTTTTGCCATCCATTTTCGAGTACCTGTGAAAGAAATGGTAACCCATTTTTCCGAAGGATTCCCTCCGATTTCTTGGTCAATTTCATTGCGAATCGCATCGATTTCAGCAATCGTTTGATACGGAAAATTCTTGCGAACTAAAATATCAATCTCAATAATTCGAGTGTTGCCATATACTTGTACGCTAGAAACATAATCCTTGAAATTGTACTTTTCCATAAAGCGATCCATAATTTCCTGCACTTCATTATGTAATGAAGTTGGTGCCCACCCCAACACTTGTTTTACAGATGGGATGATAATGCGGAACGCAGACGGTATCATTTGCACCGCTAATACAACGAGAACTATCGGGTCAATATAAGCTGCCCAATCAGCATATTCAGTTCCTTCTAACATGATAGCTACGACGAAACTGATTAAGATAGCTGCTTCTAACAAAGCATCAACATACCAACTTACATTATCAAATTTGATTAAGTTGGACTGCAGACTCTTATTAATGCGACGCACATATAAATAATATATTGTGTCCGCCACGGTAAAGAAGATAGCATAATAAATAGCGGGTCCAAAATCTACATGACGACCACCCGATATAAGATCTGTAATACCACTAGATAAGGCATAGATTACAATGAGTAATATAAAAAATCCTTCTACGGCCAATACTAAAGGTTCAAACTGCCAATATCCAAACTGAAAGCGCTTACTCGTTTCACGGGCTATTAATTTGGCTGTCATTAACATCATGATTTTAATAACAACATCGACAAAGGAAAATACACCATCTAATAAGACCGCGCTAGAACCCGTGACAATCCCCATTATAGTACCGCTTACCGCTACTAGAGCCATTAGGCCAACGGATTGCATAAGTAACTTCTGCTCTATAGAGCGCCTTGCCCCTAATATATCCATCAAGTACCCCACTTTCTTAATTTATACATTATTTTATTATACACCAAGGGTATTGATGCGCAACATGAGGGCAAATCAAAACAGGTAGTTTTCCTTATATACAAACTACCTGTTATAAATAGTATTTAATTTTATTTTATATTCCCATGCTATTACATATCACATATTAACCTTGAGGATTAGGTACTATATGGCCGGCTATATAGCGCTCAACAATATGTCGGTCATCACCAACATATAACCAACGCTCTAATCGTTCTTCTAAGGTGCGTTCATTAGGGTCAAATAGTGATGTATCGTCAATGACAAGGGCATCTAAGTCACAACCGTTTTCAAAGCTACCAACCTTACCAAAGAACTTGCCGCCGCCCTTTGTAGCCATATAGAAAGCTTCACTTAATGTAAGTGGAGCATATGTTTGATCGACTTCTACCCATTTCATTTTTGATAATCCAATGGCTTCCGTAAGAACTTTTGCCATCGATACAATATGACCACCTGAGATATCGGAGCCCAAACCAATCGGTATATTCCGTTTCATTAGCTTACGAATCGGTGCAATACCACTTGATAGGTTTACATTGGAATATGGACAGTGAGATACCATAGTTTGAGTTTCTGCCATACGATCTATTTCTACATCGCTTAAATGAATGCAATGAGCCATCACTGTCGGTACCTGTCCCATTAAGCGGTGTTCATAGTACACATCTGTATAATTTGGTGACTCTGGATGTAATGATGCAACCCAATCAATTTCACCGTGATTTTCGGACAAGTGAGATTGAATTGGTACATTATATTCTTCTGCTAATTTCCCTAGTCCACTCATTAATTCACTTGTACAAGATGGTACAAATCTAGGTGTAATAATTGGTTTAACCAATGGACCAAACTGCGATGATGCATCTAACCATTCTTTTGTATCAATCAAGGACTGTTCTGTTTTCTCAATCAAGAATTCTGGACTATTACGGTCCATATTTACCTTACCTACATAGGCTGATAGTCCTGCTTTTTGTAAAAGCTCCATCAATACTAATGTACTTTCTTTATGGATGGTACCAAATAGTATACTTCTAGTAGTCCCATTGCACCATAAAGCCTGCACAAAGGCGCCATATACTAACCGTGCATAATCTGAATCACTAAACTTTGCCTCTTCAGGAAATGTATAGGTTTCTAACCATGGTAGTAATTCTTTGTCCATGCCAAGACCACGATTACAATACTGCGGAGCATGAGCATGTGTGTCTACAAAGCCTGGAATGATGAGATTATCACCATAATCAGTGACCTCACACTCTGCATAGGCTGGTGGAATACTTTCCCCACAATATACGACCACGCCATCTACGGCAATGATATATCCATGTGGAATAGATATAAATTCTGAAGGCCGCGGCGTATATAATATATTTCCTTTTAAAATAAGTGTCGAATTCATATAACCTCCTCGCGTGATGAGAGCCCTAAAGCACTATGCTCGAATAACATGCTAGATTTTCTTTAATATTCTTTTTTCAATACATAGCCATAGGCTTGTTTATATCCATTTGATTGTTCAGTAATGTATACACCTTGTATTTCCGGCGCAAAACCAGGCAGTTGATTAATGCCTTCTTCTAAGGCTAAGAAATAGTCACACGCAGTCTTGGACCAACGCTCCCCTGGCTGCACACATATTACACCTGGCGGATACGGAAGAGCCCCTTCAAGAGCAATACGCCCTTTTGCCTCACATAAAGGAACTAATTCTCCTTTGTTACGTTGAAACTCAAAGTTAGCTTCTTGTGGATTCATTACATAGTCAGGGAAGTATTCACGAGAGAATAATCGCTGTTGCAGAAGGCTTACATTTCTAGACTTATAAAAGTCATGCATTTCTTGGCATAACTGACGAATGTGATAGCCTTTATATTTGTCTATATGACTATAGTAAATCGATGGCAACACCTCTTCCATCGGTACATCGCGATCTATGAGTTCTTCAAACCGAACGAGTTCCGCCACCAGCGCATCCATCTTATGCTTAGATTCTGCTGGTGTCATGAGGAATAAGATCGTATTTAAATCACATTTTTCAGGAATAATTCGATTTTCTCGTAAATAATTAGCAAGAATATTCGCAGGGATGCCAAATTCTTCATATTCTCCAGTTTCCACATTGATTCCCGGGGTAATCAGTTGAAATTTACATGGATCAATGAAATATTGTCCTTCACCATAGCCGTTAAAAGAATGCCACTTGGCTTCTGGCTCAAAAGCAAAATATTTTACATCACAAGCCATCTCATGGGTATTTCCCTCTTCCCATGGCTTACCATGAACAATTGGAGGTACTAAGGGGCGTAAATATTTACATTGTTTCAATACGGCTTTACGCGCCTCAATAGCTACCTCAACACATTCACGCCATAATGTTTGTCCCAACTCGCCTTCATGAATTTTCGCATTAACATCAAGCGATGCAAATAATGGATAAAACGGAGATGTAGATGCATGCATCATAAAAGAGTTATTAAAACGTTTATGATCCACATAGCGTTCTTGTCCCTTTATATGACTGTCTTTTTTATGAATTTGGGATGTTTGTGAAAAGCCAGCTTGTTGCTTATGTACTGATTGAGTAACTAAAATGCCAGGGTCATTGGGGCCCAATTCTAACAACAATGGACTACAGTCTTTCATCATAGGAATAAACTGTTCATACCCGACCCAAGCAGAATCAAAGAAAATATAGTCACAAAGATGGCCTATTTTATCTACTACTTGCCGTGCATTATAAATCGTACCATCATAGGTTCCTAGTTGAATAACTGCTAATCGAATGGGACGTTTTGCATTTGCTTTTTCAGGTGATTTTTCTGCCACTAATTGACGTATATAACTTTCATCAAAGCAATGATCTAAAATACCACCAATGGAGCCAAAGGGATTACGTGCTGTTTCAAGATATATAGGCGTAGCACCAGACATAACGAGGCCACCATGGCAGATAGATTTATGATTATTACGATCATATAAAATAATATCCCCTGGTGTTAAAAGAGCATTAAGCACTACCTTATTCGCAGAAGATGTACCATTCAATACAAAATAGGTTTTATCCGCATTGTAGACCTTAGCTGCATGTGCTTGAGCAGCATACGCATAGCCTTCATGAATTAAGAGATCCCCTAATTTTACATCTGCATTGCAAAGGTCAGCTCTAAATATATTCTCTCCAAAGAAATTGTAAAATACACGACCCGTAGGATGTTTATAGAAGAATTGGCCCCCTTGATGACCTGGACAGTCAAACTGTGAATTATCATCCCCTACATAATCAGACAAAGCCCTGAAAAATGGTGGTAAAATAGATGCTTCATAGTTTGCTACAACTTTCTCTATCTCTGATATACAGTCGTCGATACTCATAGATAAGAGCTCTATAATGGACGTGATACGATTTCCATAAAGAGATATATCTTTAGACTCATCAAGTCTTAAGACAATAACAGGTATACCAAAGGAGCTAATTTGATTATTATTCACAAAATCTAGCTCACCATCGTCGATAACAACGGCACCTACATCTGTAAAATCTGTTTCAAAAACGCCAACACATGTGCGTCCTGCTATGGATTTAATTTTGGATTGCACGGAATCAGATAAAGCAACCTTTAAATGTTTCACAGTCTTTTCCTTTCGTAACTAAATATCATAGTCAACATATACTACAACACCATATATAGAATAAATATAATATTCATAGAATACAATAATCATAAAACATAATATTCATATCATATAACGAATAAAAAGGCTCTCTACTCAAAGAATAGAGAGCCTTTTGGTTTTAGATTATTCAGCCGCTTCTTCTTCAGCTTCAATATGCTTAGGAGCTTCTGGTTTCATCAATGGGAACAACAATACGTCGCGGATGGATGCAGAGTCTGTTAAGAACATAACGAGACGGTCAATACCAACACCTAAACCTGCTGTTGGAGGTAAACCGTATTCAAGAGCTGTAACGAAGTCTTCATCCATACGGTGAGCTTCATCATCGCCAGCTTCACGTTCTTTCAATTGATCCAAGAAACGTTGTTTTTGATCGATTGGGTCATTTAACTCGGAGAAGCCATTTGCCAATTCACGGCCATAAATGAACGCTTCAAAACGTTCTGTAGCCAATGGATTTTCACGACTTGCTTTCGCAAGTGGAGAAATTTCTTTTGGATGACCATATACGATAGTTGGTTGAATCAAGTTTTCTTCTACATAATCTTCGAAGCAAAGATTTAAGATTTTACCAATACCATCATTTTCTGTATATTCTACATTTAAACGATCTGCAATAGCACGAGCTTCTTCTACAGTAGTAACTGCATCAAAGTCTTCACCAGTGTATTTTTTTACACCTTCAGCCATTGTGATACGATTCCAAGGTGGAGTCAAATTGATTTCTGTACCTTGGTATGTGATTTCTTGTGTACCTAGAACCTCTTGTGCACAGTAGGACACAAGATTTTCTGTTAAGCGAATAGCATCCTCAACATCGCCATAAGCTTGGTAAGATTCGATAGTAGTGAATTCTGGATTATGACGGTTGTCGATACCTTCGTTACGGAAACAACGGTTCATTTCGAATACGCGGTCCATACCACCAACGATCAAGCGTTTGAGGTACAATTCTGGTGCAATACGCATGTAAATATCGATATCAAGCGCATTGTGGTGAGTGATAAATGGGCGAGCTGCAGCACCACCAGGGATAGCATGCATCATTGGTGTTTCTACTTCCATGAAACCATCACGCATCATGTATTCGCGAATTTTAGCAACGATTTGAGAACGTTTTACAAATGTATCACGCACTTCAGGATTAACAATCAAATCAACATAACGTTGACGGTAGCGAAGTTCTGTATCCTTTAAACCATGCCATTTTTCTGGCAATGGACGTAAAGATTTAGATAACAAAGTTAATTTGTTAACTTTAATTGTAACTTCACCCGTATGAGTTTTAAATACATGACCTTCTACACCGATGATATCACCGATATCAAGCATTTTTACGTATTTATAAGCCTCTTCACCCAATACATCTTTACGGAAATATACTTGAATATCCCCAGATTTATCACGAACATTGGCAAATGCTGTTTTACCATGGGAACGGATTGTCATCAAGCGCCCTGCAATAACTACAGGTTGACCATCATATTTCAAGAAGAAGTCATCTTTAATTTCTTTTGCATTATCTTTTACAATAAAACGTTGACCAAATGGATAGATGCCATCCGCTTCGTATTCAGCCAATTTGTCGCGGCGAATTTGCATTTGCTCATTCAGCTCTTCTTGTACATTTTTAATTTCTTCACTCATGTTATCGCCTCTTCGTCAGTAAATGTAAATTATTGGATTGCTAACACTTTGAATGTAACAGGACCATCTGGTGTGGAAACTTCTACTTCATCACCTTTACGTTTGCCCAAAATAGCTTTACCTACAGGAGATTCGTTAGAGATACGATTGTTGAATGGATCCGCCTCAGAGGAACCAACGATAACATATTCTAATTCATCATTGTACATTGTATCTAGTACCGTTACTTTGCTACCTACGGATACAACATCACCTTTTACGGATTCGTCGATGATTTTCGCAGTGTTAATTTTATTTTCAAGCTCTACAATATGACCTTCGATGAAAGCTTGTTCATTTTTAGCATCATCATATTCAGAGTTTTCACTGATATCGCCATATTCAATAGCAGTCTTAATACGTTCAGACACTTCAATACGACGTACAGATTTATAATACGTTAATTCTTCTTCTAATTTCTTTAAACCTTCGGCGGTAAGTAATGTTTCTTTTACGTCTGCCATGGGTACCCCACTCTTTCTACATATAAATTAAATAAGAAAAAAGTGCCATAGTAAGATGACACCTTATCTTTTATTTCTAAATTATCTCAACCATTATATAAAAATACTGTACATTTGTCAATCTGACTATATTTCAGACAGTATTTTACGGTATGATTCTAGCTCATTGTGAAAGCTTGTTACAGTATGAATTGTATTCACACGATTGCGCCAATATGCAGATTCAGGAAGGCCCTTCATATACCACCCTGCATGAGTTCGTATTTCCTTAACGGCCATACTTTCACCCTTATATTGACATAAGAGATCAAAATGCTTTAACAACATGTCGAGACGTTCAATATCGCTCGGCGCCGCCAATACTTCACCAGTCGCCAAATAGTGATGAATACGATTAAAGATCCATGGATTTCCCTGTGCACCACGGCCTACCATTACCGCATCACAACCCGTTTCATCAAGCATTTGTTTTGCATCTTCAGGCTCTACTATATCGCCATTACCAATAACCGGTACAGACACAGCCTCTTTTACAGCCTTAATATAAGACCAATCAGCATGCCCACTGTACATTTGCTCCTTAGTACGGCCATGTACAGCAATAGCCGCCACACCTGTGGATTCGATACGCTCCGCAAAGTCCACAACGTTGATGGAATCACTATCCCAACCAATGCGCATTTTTACGGTTACAGGCACATCCACGGCCTTAACCGCAGCCTCTGCTACACGAGCTGCTAAATCTGGATTTTTCATAAGCGCAGAACCATCACCAGAGGTTACTACCTTTTTCACAGGACAGCCCATATTAATATCTACAATATCGGCACCTGCATCAGCTACTACCTTTGCGCCTAATGCAATTGCTTCTGGATTGGAACCAAAGATTTGCATAGATACAGGACGTTCTACCTCTTCAATACGCAACAATTCATGGGTGCGTTCATTTTTATATTTAATGCCCATGGCGCTAACCATTTCGGTGCAAACCAAGGCGGCCCCATGCTCTTTAGCAAGTAAGCGATAAGCAATATCGCTTACTCCTGCCATTGGCGCTAATATGGCTTGTCCGTCAATTTTGACAGCTCCAATTTGCCATTGTTTATTATTCATATATATCCCCTAATAAAAAGGGTACAGCATAAGCTGTACCCGAATGTGCACTACTTTGTTACATATTCGTAACTATATTATAGTAGCATTATTTATTTCTTTCGTAAATAAGGCGTAAACCTTCTAATGTAAGCATAGGTTCTACATGATCGATGCAGTCTGTAGCACTGCTAATAAGCTGTGCCAAACCACCTGTAGCTACGACAGTTACATGATCGCCCATTTCGGCTTTCATACGAGATACAAGGCCTTCCACTTGGCCTACATAACCATAGAACATACCAGCCTGCATAGAAGATACAGTATTACGACAAATCACTTTCCCCGGGTCTCTTACATCAATACGTGGTAATTTAGCAGCCCGTTGGAACAGAGCCTCCGCAGAAATGGTAACACCTGGTGTAATAACACCACCCATATAATCGCCATTACCTTTAACAGCACAATAGGTAGTAGCCGTACCAAAGTCGATAATGATTAAATCCCCTTCATATTGTTCATGTGCTGCCACAGCATTTACAATACGGTCAGCACCTACTTCACGAGGATTATCATACTTAATGGCTATACCGGTCTTAGTGCCAGGTCCTACGATAAGAGGATTTACATTGAAATACCTTAAACAAACGCGCTCTAATGTAGGCATCAATGGTGGCACAACTGAGGAAATGATGATATCTTTAATATCCTTCACATCAACCTTGCGGTCATGGAAGAATAAATTCATCATCAACATGCCATATTCATCGGTGGTACGAACTCGATCCGTGGAAATACGCCAGTGACCTACAAGCTCTGTCTTGTCGTATACACCAAGAACAATGTTGGTATTCCCCACATCAATTACTAATAACATGAATGCCTCCTATTTACGCGGACGAATTGATACGTCCCCTGCCATAACACGTTTAACAGTCCCATCTGGGAGTCTTACTAATAAATTACCATCTTCATCAATATCGGTTGCTACGCCTTCATAAGTATTTCCTGGTGCTCTTACTTCAATTTCCTCACCAAGCGTTACCGATAATTGACGCCATTCATTTAGGGTTTCCTCAAAGCCGCTATCAAGAACATCATAATATTGATGCTCTAAGGATTCTAATATAATTTTAAAAGCTTCCGTCCGCTCAATATCGATTCCTTCCATCGTGAGGGATGTAGCAATTAATTTTAATTCTTCTGGCAGCTCTTCTTGTTTAGTCTTTACATTGACACCTATGCCCATAACAATATAGGAAATTTCCTCCATAGAGCCAGACATTTCAGTCAAGATGCCAACTAATTTACGACCATTCACAAGAATATCATTGGGCCATTTAATGCCTGCATCGGTGAGTCCCATTTTATGGAACGCTTTTGTTAAGGCTACGGCTGCCATCAATGTACATTTTGGTGCTTCTACAGGTGCAAAGTCAGGGCGCAAAATGAGACTAAACCATAGACCTTTCCCAAATGGAGAATACCAGCCACGCGATAAACGACCGCGACCAGCTGCTTGCTCTTCTGTAACGACAACGGTACCTTCTTCAGCACCTTGTTGTGCTAAGCGACGAGCTTCTAGGTTAGTAGATTCGGTAGTGTCCATATAGACATACCGCTTTCCAAATACATCTGTTTTTAAGATTTGCTTCATTGCCAATGGACTTAACAAATCAGGTTCCTCCAATAATCGATACCCCCTCTTGGTATAAGATTCTATTTTGTAGCCTTTTTGACGTAACGCCTTGATATGTTTCCAAATTGCTGTGCGCGAAACATGGCATGCTTCGGACATATCTTGTCCCGATACGAAACTACCTTGGTTTTGTCTCAAGAATTCTAGCACTTCATCACGCATAGTTTAGAGCCCCTTTCTTTGTCAACCTAGGTTTACAATTCGATTGTACAAGTGTACTCTATAAAAAGCAAGGATTATTTAAAATAATTAATGGTATAATACATATAGTATTAAGTTATACCGTATGTAAAAGATAACAATAATATAATCTATCATTATCTGGGGAGATATATGAAACAATTTACATTAGAAGAAAAAAATGAAGTTCTTGAGAACCCGTTTATTCATATTCATAGAAAGCTCGATGTCCTATTAAACATAGGCAAACTACTCATGGAATGTGGTGCCGATACAAATCGAATTATTGAAGAAATGCTTAAAGCCGCCACATTTATGGGTATTCCTCATGATTATTTAAATATACATATTTCCTATACTACGATTATGGTCAATTTACTGCATAAAGAACGATCTATTACCGTATTTAGAAAAACACCGGTCCATGTACCCAATATGGCCATGATTAATGCAGTATCTAAACTAACTTGGCGAGCCTTTGAACGACATTATTCACTTACAACTTATGAACAGTTAATTTCAAGATTAGATTCCACTATTCCAATATATCCTGATTGGATAAAGGGTATTGCTTGTGCCCTCGGATCAGCAGGCCTTGCCTTTTTGTATAGTGGCGATATGATAGCTTTTATTGTAACTGTTATTTGTTCTCTAATCGGTTATTTCACCCGTACTCTATCTGTGCGTTTAGGCTGTAATGAATATGTAGGCATTGCATTAGGTGGATTTGCTGCTATGGTTTCTGCCTATGGTTTCTATTCACATATTGAACAAGCTTCGTTAGTTTATGTTCTCGTATGCTGTACCTTATTTATGATACCTGGTGTACCTCTTATAAACTCCGTTATCGATACCATCAACAACCATATTTTATCGGGAATTACAAGAGCCATTAGAACGATCCTTATCGTTGGTAGCATGACCTTAGGCATGGCTATGGCATTATACTTTAGCCCTATGCCGGCCTTTAGCTTTGTAGATATTAAGCCTCATGTATTATCCATTGAGCAAATAATAGGGGCGTTTACAGCAGCCGCATCCTTTGCAATACTCTTTAACGCTCCTGTACGGTTACTAGTATCCATTGGTATTGGTGGTGTATTATGCGTATTTATCCGCAATTTATTAGCTGTTGAATTTGGCTTCTCCATTCCAGGTGCTACCTTTGTAGGCGCTGCTGTTATGAGCGTGATTTATGTAAAAGTTTCTACTTGGCTGAAAACATCTAGTACAATCATTATCGTCCCATCTGCTATAGCCTTAATGCCTGGTATTTTATATTACAGATTCCTCTTTGATATACTTCATATCAACGCACTATCAGAGTCTGGTTTACTTCATATGGTTCAAAACGGTGTAACAGGTATCCTCACTATTGTAAGTATTGCGGTTGGTGTAGCAATTCCAAATGTACTGGCTCAAAAATATTTGAAAGCATTAAAAGAACGTCGAATTCAACAGCACTTGGCAACACGTCATAGTAATGATGGCCAATAGATATGCCTAACCAACTACATTACTAGCTTCGCAATATAGATAGCATACTAATTACCTATAGCTAGTAATGGGTAGGGTTATAGGACAAAACGTGTTGGTACTTTAATCCCAATCATTGAAAGATAATTTGTCATAGTTATGCAAATCACCCCAAGAAATGGCATCCCCCCAAGTTGGAATTATGCCTTGAAGTTGGGCTCT
>ERZ1699236.353-NODE-353-length-12944-cov-1.774206_pt1 | contig 12944 bp, 14 predicted proteins | sample MGYA00581538_ERZ1699236 | MGnify/ENA primary metagenome ERZ1699236 (study PRJEB42319, sample SAMD00040336) | human oral metagenome | material: saliva | host: Homo sapiens | study: EMG produced TPA metagenomics assembly of PRJDB4115 data set (Metgenomic analysis of... | reverse complement strand
ATCTATCATCATCGCACGTGCTAAGGCAACCCGTTGCTTTTGACCACCAGATAATGAGTATGGATAAGCATCTGCGTGAGCTTCGAGCCCTAGACGAGCGAGTAAGTCAGCCGCCTTCTTCTTTGCGTCTACTTCAGACATTCCCATAGTCTTAATAGGTGACAAGATCAAGTTCTCCATAACGGATAAGTGAGGAAAAAGCTGAAAATCTTGAAACACAAAACCTAACAAGTGACGCTTTTCAAGTTCATCCAAAGGTAGGGATTCTCCATTATAAAAAATCTCACCTGAATCAATGGTTTCAAGTCCAGATAACATTCTAAGTAAGGTTGTCTTCCCACTACCAGAAGGTCCAACAATAGCCAAAATCTGCTTTTCAGGAATTGTTAAACTGAAATTGGATAAAATTTCTTTTTTTCCAAATTTTTTGCTGATATTTCTTAACTCTAACATGGATAACCCTCCTATCTATAGTAGCTAAACTTTTTCTCAAGTTTCTTAGCTAGGATTGTAACGATACCAATCATGAGAAGATAGATAGCTCCCGCTAGAAACATTGGAATCAAGCTCGCATCACGATTGGCTGCAGTACGACTAGCTAGGATTAAATCTGAAATACCGAGTGCATAGACCAAAGAAGTATCTTTAACCAAACTCATAACCTCGTTAAATACACTTGGTAAAACAATCTTAGTGACCTGAGGCAAGATGATATAGCGGACGGTATCAAAAGGTTTGAATTTCAAAACCTTAGCTGCTTCATATTGTCCTTGAGGAATCGTTGCAATCCCTCCACGGAATATTTCTGCAAAGTAGGCTGCATAATTAAGCGTGAAGGCAATAATGGCTGCTGGCACACGATCTAGTCGAATTCCGATACTTGGCAGAACATAATAAATAAAAATCAACTGCAAAAGTAAAGGGGTACCACGCATCACCCAGATATAGATGTCAATCATGTAATGGAGGGGTTTCCAATGGACCTGTAAGCAAAAGGCAACCAAAATGCCTAAAGGGATTGAAAAGAGTAAGACCAGTGCAAAAACTTGTAAAGTCATTGTCGCACCGCTCAATAAACTTGGTAATATCTCGAATAAGTAAGACATACTCCACCTCCTAAAAATAATTGTTCCTATTATAGCATAAATAAACACAAAATCAAGTTTTTCAGAAACTTTCATGAATTTTTAAAACTTTAGCCTTTATTTTTGAATAAAAATGGTACTAATGATAAACTTATCAACTTTGATAAAGTATCAGATGTCACAGCTAGTAAACAGATTCAGTTTCGTTTCTCTCCTATTTCATGGTATAATAGAAACATGATGACAATAGTATTATTAATTTTAGCTTATTTATTGGGTTCAATTCCTTCAGGCTTGTGGATTGGACAAATATTCTTTAACATCAATCTAAGAGAACATGGATCTGGTAATACTGGAACGACCAATACCTTCCGAATCTTAGGCAAAAAAGCTGGAATGGCAACCTTTGTAATTGATTTCTTTAAAGGTACTTTGGCCACTTTACTTCCACTAATCTTCCATGTGCAAGGAGTTTCACCAATCGTCTTTGGGCTTTTAGCAGTCATTGGCCACACCTTCCCTATCTTTGCCAAATTCAAGGGTGGCAAGGCTGTCGCTACCAGTGCAGGAGTTATTTTTGGGTTTGCTCCTCTCTTTTGCCTTTACCTTGCAGTCATTTTCTTTGGAATCCTTTATCTGGGAAGTATGATTTCCCTCTCTAGTATCTCTGCTGCTATTGCTGCAATTATTGGCGTCCTTCTGTTTCCTCTCTTTGGATTTATTTTAACTAGTTATGACCTACTTTTTACTGTGATTATTATTGGTCTTGCAAGTCTAGTAATTGTACGCCACAAGGACAATATCAAACGTATCCAAAATAAAACAGAAAATCTCATTCCTTGGGGACTTAACCTAACGCACCAAGAACCAAAAAAATAAAACGTCAGTTTCAACTGACGTTTTTTTATGTTATTTAGACTTGATATAGTTGATACCATCTGCCTTCGGCGCAACAGCTTTACCAAAGAAGGCTGCTAGGACGACGATGGTCAAGAGATATGGTGCAATTTGCAAGTAAACGGCTGGGACTCCTTGCAAGAAAGGAAGCTGAGAACCGATAACTGCCAAACTTTGTGATAGCCCAAAGAAAAGACTTGAAAGCATAGCACCAACAGGATTCCATTTACCAAAGATCATGGCTGCAAGAGCGATAAATCCAGGTCCTACGATAGTTGTAACTGAGAAGTTAACAGAGATTGATTGAGCGTAAATAGCTCCACCGATTCCTCCAAGGAAACCTGAAATCACAACTCCAAGATATCTCATCTTGTAGACATTGATACCCAAAGTATCTGCTGCTTGTGGGTGTTCACCAACTGAACGAAGGCGAAGTCCAAAGCGAGTCTTAAAGAGGATAAACCAAGCTAGGAATGAGAAAGCAATTGCTAGATAACCTAGTAGACTAGTTGACTTGAAGAAGATATCTCCGATAACAGGAATATTAGCTAATACCGGAAAGTCAAAACGCCCAAAAGTTTGCGTTAAGTTATCCGTTTGTCCCTTATTATAAAGCACCTTCACCAAGAAAACTGCCAAGGCTGGCGCCATCAAGTTAAGTACGGTACCACTGACAACATGGTCAGCACGGAAATGAACTGTAGCTACTGCGTGAATGAGCGAGAAGATAGCTCCGACTAATCCACCAACTAGAAGAGCTAACCAAGGAGTTAATGCTCCCAAATCTTGAGCAAATTCAAGGTTAAAAACAACTCCAGAAAAGGCACCCATGACCATGATTCCTTCAAGACCAACGTTAACAACTCCACCACGTTCGGAGAAAACTCCTCCGATACTTGTGAAAATAAGTGGTGCTGCATAAATCAACATCGAAGAAACCATAAGGGTTAACATTGTTGTAATCGACATCCTTATTTACCTCCTTTAAGTTGCTTTCTTGGTTTGACAAAGCGTTCGATGATGTAGTGAACGCTGACAAAGAAGATAATTGAGGCTGTAACGATACTTACAAGCTCAGATGGTACTTGTGCAGCATTCATACCAGGGGCTCCAACTTGAAGAACACTGAAAAGGAAGGCTGCAAATAGAATTCCAACTGGTGAGTTTGAAGCAAGCAGACTTACCGCCATACCATTAAATCCAACTGCCAATGATGAACCTTGAACGTAGACGTTTTGGAAGGTACCAAGTCCTTCTACTGCGCCACCAAGTCCTGCAAGGGCACCAGAAATAATCATTGATAGAATAATGGTGCGTTTCGCTGAAATACCTGCGTATTCAGAAGCATTTGGATTGAGACCAACTGCACGGATTTCAAAACCAAGAGTTGTTTTCTTGAGCAAGAACCAGATAACTGCTACTGCTATGATAGCAAAGAAAATTCCAATGTTCATACGAGAGTTTCCAGTCAACTCAGCAAGCCATGGTGTCTGATAGGTTGCATTTGCACTAACACGAATGGATGAGTCAGTACTTTGCATGATTTCTTTAGGGAAGTGGTGGATAAAGGCATTGCCCACATAAAGAACAATGTAGTTCATCATAATGGTTACGATAACCTCAGATGTCCCAAGGTAGGCTCTTAAAATACCTGGAATGGCACCAACGATTCCTCCCGCAACTAAGGCGATTACAATCGTTGCCAGAATCATCAATGGTCGTGGTAAATCCGGGAAAGAAAGAGCGAACCAGCCACTCATAACCCAGCCTGCGAGAGCTTGTCCTGGAAGTCCGACGTTAAAGAAACCAGCACGACTTGCAACTGCAAATCCAAGGGCAATCAAAATCAAAGGTCCCATGGCACGGAAGATTTCACCGATTCCACGAACACTACCAAAGGCGGTGTAGAACAATTCTTCATAACCCCAGATAGCATCGTAGCCAAAAATCCACATGACGATGGCTCCGAGTAGAATTCCTAAAATAACAGAAATCAAGGGAACCGAAATTTGTTGTAATTTTTTAGACATCACTCTTCTCCTTTTCCAATTCACCACCAGCCATCAAGACACCAAGTTCTTGCTTGTTGGTTGTTTCTGGTGTTACAATTCCTTGAATCTTACCATCATGGATAACAGCGATTCTATCTGAGACATTTAAAATCTCATCTAGTTCAAAGCTGACTACAAGGACAGCTTTCCCATTATCACGTTCTTGAATCAAGCGTTTGTGAATGTACTCAATGGCACCGACGTCCAAACCACGAGTTGGTTGGCTGACGATGAGGAGATCAGGATTTCGATCAACTTCACGAGCGATGATTGCTTTTTGTTGATTTCCTCCAGAAAGAGCTGAGGCTGGAACAATCTCACTAGCAGCACGCACATCGAATTCTTGCATTAACTGTTTAGCGTACCCGATGATATTGGTGTAGTTTAAGATTCCCTTCTTGCTAAGAGGTTCTTTATAGTAGGTTTGAAGAGCGATATTTTCAGAAATCATCATTTCTAAAACTAAACCATCACGGTGGCGATCTTCTGGAACGTGGCCTACACTCATTTCTGTAATTTGACGAGGGTGTAAACCTACGATAGACTGGCCTTTCAACTCCACGCTACCAGACTCAATCTTACGAAGACCAGTGATAGCTTGGATTAATTCAGATTGACCATTTCCATCAATACCGGCAATTCCGACAATCTCACCAGCTCGAACATCGAGTGAGAGATTTTTAACTGCAGGAACACCACGGTTTTCGTTTACTACTAGGTCTTTAATAGACAGAATAACTTCTTTAGGTTGAGCTTCCTGTTTCTCAGTTTTAAAGGAAACAGAACGTCCTACCATCATCTCAGCTAAGTCAGCATTAGTCGCACCAGCAATCTCAACTGTTTCAATAGATTTACCACGACGGATAACTGTAACACGGTCAGATACAGCACGAATCTCATCCAACTTATGGGTAATCAAGATAATTGATTTACCTTCTTTAACCAAGTTCTTCATGATAGCCATCAACTCATCAATTTCTGATGGCGTCAAAACAGCAGTAGGTTCGTCAAAGATAAGAATATCAGCTCCACGATAAAGTGTCTTTAGGATTTCAACACGTTGTTGAGCGCCGACAGAGATGTCTGCAACTTTGGCAGAAGGATCCACAGCAAGGCCATAACGTTCAGACAACTCATTGATTTCTCGAGTTGCACGAGCAATATCTAGCACACCATTTTTGGTCAATTCACTCCCCAAAATGATATTTTCAGCAACAGTGAAAGCTTCTACCAACATAAAGTGCTGGTGAACCATTCCAATTCCTAGGCTAGCTGCTTTTGACGGAGAGTCTAGTTTTACAACTTGACCGTTGACCACAATTTCACCACTAGTTGGTTCAAGAAGCCCTGCTAGCATGTTCATAAGAGTGGACTTCCCAGCTCCATTTTCTCCTAAAAGTGCATGAATTTCACCTTTACGAAGTTCAAGGTTAATCTTGTCGTTAGCGACAAATTCACCAAAAACTTTGGTAATTTCACGCATCTCAATGACATTTTCGTGTGCCATGTGCTCTTCCTTTCAGAGTTTTATTTTGTTTCAATAAAACCTGCTAAAGAAATTTAACAAGCTCTATTGAGACAAAACCATTTGTCTCAATTCTTAAAGAAGCGGCCCCAGGCCGCTTCCTAAGAAATGACTTCCTTCAATTATTTTTCAGGAACTTTGATGCTACCATCAAGGATTTTAGCTTTTGCATCTTCAACAGCTTTTTTACCTTCTTCAGAAAGGTTTGTCACTGCCAAGTCAACACCTTTATCCTTCAATGAGTAAACGATAACTTGACCGCCAGGGAATTCACCTTTTTCAGTCTTGTTTGAGATATCTTGAACTGTTGTTCCAACTTGTTTCAATGTAGAAGCAAGCACGAAGTTAGCTTCTTTACCGTCTTTAGAAGTGTATTTACCTTCATCAACTTGGTCACGGTCAACACCGATAACCCAAACTTTTTCGTCTTCATTTTTACTTTCGTTCAATGATTTAGCTTCAGAGAAGACACCTGCTCCAGTACCACCAGCTACTTGGTAGATAACGTCTGCACCTGCAGCGTATTGAGCTGCAGCGATTGTTTTACCTTTAGCCGCATCACCAAATGATCCAGCATAGTCTACTTGAACCTTGATAGATGGGTCAACTGACTCAACACCAGCTTTAAAACCAGCTGCGAAACGAGAAATAACTTCAGATTCCATACCACCTACAAAACCAACTTGTTTAGTTTTTGTAGTTTTAGCTGCAGCCACACCTGCAAGGTAAGCTGCTTCGTTATCAGCAAAAGTAGCACTTACAACATTCTTTTGATCTTTAATCACATCGTCAATCAAAACATAGTTTAAGTCTGTATGTTCTTTTGCAGCATCTGCAACTGCATTTTTAAGTGCAAAACCAATACCATAGATCAAGTTGTAGTTTCCAGCTGCTTGTTGCAAGTTGTTAGCGTAGTCAGCTTCACTTGTTGATTGGAAGTAAGTGTAACCTTTATCTTTTTCAAGGTTGTGTTCTTTACCCCAAGCTTGAAGACCTTCCCAAGCTGATTGGTTAAATGATTTATCATCAACACCACCAGTATCTGTAACGATAGCTGCTTTAGTCTTCACATCAGAAGAAGATGAAGCTGCGTTACGAGAAGAGCGATTACCACATGCAGCAAGTCCAAATGCTGCTACTGCAACTAGACCAAGGCCTAGCCATTGTTTCTTGTTCATTACTGAACCTCCTAAATAAGATGCGCAACAAAGTTGCAAGTATGGATTGATTGGCCACAAGGACCCTTGCCACTCAGAGAGTGACACAGACTATTGCAAGTCTGTAAAAGAATATGGAAGTAATTCCCCGACCGTCATCTCGACCGTCGTTTTATCTTTGGCGACTAGAGTCACCTTTAGATCTGGTTTAAAAAATTCGACCATAACTTGGCGACAAGCACCGCAAGGCGAAATTGGTTTTTCAGTTTGACCATAAACAATCAATTCTGAAAAATCTCGTTGTCCTTCAGAAACTGCCTTAAAGATTGCAGTTCTTTCGCCACAGTTGGTCAAGGGGTAGCTAGCATTTTCAATGTTAACCCCTGTATAGATACTTCCGTCCTTGGCTACCAAAACAGCGCCAATCGGAAAATGTGAGTAGGGAACATAAGCTTTCTTACTAGTTTCAATCGCTAATTCAATCAACTCAGTAGTCGCCATCAGCTAATTCTCCTTTTAAGATTGCAACACCAGAAGATGTTCCAATTCGAGTAGCTCCTGCTTCAACAAAGGCAACTGCATCTGCATAAGAACGAGCTCCACCAGCTGCTTTGACCCCCATATCAGGACCAACTGTCTGACGCATTAATTGAACATCTGGCAAAGTTGCTCCACCTGTTGAGAAACCTGTAGAAGTCTTGACAAAGTCTGCACCAGCTTTTTGAGCAAGTTGGCAAGCCAGAACTTTTTCTTCATCCGTTAACAAACAAGCTTCAATAATAACCTTAACAAGTTTGTCTCCGCTTGCTTCAACAACAGCACGAATATCTGACTCAACTAATGCAGCATTTCCTGATTTGAGTGCGCCAACATTGATAACCATATCAATTTCGTCAGCACCATTTTGGATGGCTTCTTTGGTTTCATAGGCTTTGACAGCTGAAGTTGTAGCTCCAAGAGGAAAACCTACAACTGTACAAACCTTGACATCAGTATCTGTTAGACCAGCTTTTGCATGAGAAACCCAGCAAGGATTCACACAAACACTGGCAAAATCGTACTCTCTTGCTTCAGATAGCAAACGATCGATTTGTTGTTCGGTCGCATCTTGCTTTAAAAGCGTATGATCAATGTATTTATTTAATTTCATTTCGGATTTTCCTTAAATTAGGAGATAATTTCAATGATTTCACGCGTTTTTATCGCTTCATCACTTATTTTAATTTTAACATATTTTTGGAAATCTGTAACTAGTTCCGGAGAAATTTTGCCATTTGCATATACTTTTGCGACAATTTCACCTTTTTTGACCGAATCTCCAACTTTCTTCTCAAAAACAATCCCTGTCTCATAATCAAGAGCATCTGTTTTGACTGAACGACCAGCACCTAACCTCATGGCAAATAGGCCAAATTCCATAGCTGGTAGTTCTGTGATGATTCCTTCCTCATGTGCAGGTATCTCTATAACATGAGCAACATTTACAGGGCGATATAGATCCTCTAAATCTCCACCCTGAGCAAGAACCATCTCTTCAAATTTTTTAAGAGCCTTGCCATTCTCAAGATGTTCTTTCACTTCCTCGGCCGTTTTTTCAACATTTGCCAAAGATAGCATAATCTGGGCTAACTCACAGATAAAGTGGCTAATATCTTGATGTCCTTTTCCTTGAAGAATATCCAATGCTTCTAGGATTTCTAATCGGTTACCGATTGCGCGCCCTAGAGGTTGACTCATATCCGTAATGACTGCTACAGTTTTTCTACCTACAGCCTTACCAAGATTCACCATGGTTTGAGCCAATTCACGCGCCTCATCAACTGTCTTCATAAAGGCACCTTCACCGACTGTTACATCCAGCAAAATAGCATCGGCTCCAGCTGCAATTTTTTTACTCATGACAGAACTAGCAATCAAGGGAATCGTATCAACTGTCGCAGTGACATCTCGTAGTGCATAGAGAAGTTTATCCGCTTTAACTAATTGATCAGACTGGCCAATAACTGAAACCCCAATATCCTGAACCTGTTTGATAAAGTCATCCTGACTGCGTTCAACTTGAAAACCTTTGATAGATTCTAATTTATCGATTGTTCCGCCAGTATGTCCTAGACCTCTACCACTCATCTTGGCAACTGGTACATCAAAACTGGCTACCAAGGGTGCTAGGATTAAAGTTACCTTGTCACCAACACCACCCGTAGAGTGTTTATCAACCTTCACACCATTTATAGCAGACAAATCAAACTCCTGACCTGTCTTGACCATGTTCATAGTCAAATCGGAAATCTCTCGTGTTGTCATTCCTCGGAAGTAAACTGCCATGGCAAAAGCTGACATCTGGTAATCAGGAACAGTTCCTGCAACATAACCTTCAATCAGCCATTGGATTTCACTTGAAGTTAGTTCTTGACCGTCTCTTTTTTTCTGGATTAGATCTACTGCTCTCATTCTTTCACACTTCTAAGGATATAATATCCCTTGTCTTTCTTCACGACCTCACAATTACCAAAGACTTCTTCCATCTTGTTTTTGGCACTTGGAGCTCCTTGTTTTTTCTGGATAACAATGGTTAAATCTCCACCGTCTACAAGATAATCAATGCTTTTCTCGATGATTTCATGAACGACTTGCTTGCCTGCACGAATGGGTGGATTCGAAATGACATGGTCAAATTGCCCTTCTACCTGCTCATAAATATTGGACTGGAAGATAGTCGCTTGAACATTGTTTTTTACCGCATTTTGCTGGGCTAAATCCAGGGCACGATTATTGATATCCACCATGGTCGCTTGAGCACTATAAGCTTTGACTAAAGATAAGCCAATAGGACCATATCCACAACCAATATCAAGGATTTTTTCATCTTTTTCGACATCCAGACATCTTAACAACAGCTGACTTCCGAAATCAATCATTTTTTTGCTAAAGACACCAGCATCTGTCAAAAAGGTCATCTTTTGCCCAAGTAGCTCAACTCTAAGTTCATGAACATCATGGGCTGCATCTGGATTTTCTGCATAATACATTTTACTCATAGTTTCATTTTACCACATAAATAAGTTAATTGTAAATCGTCTACATGACAACAAAGGCTTTTCTTTGGCATCGATTTATTAAAAAATAGTATAAGTTACCTAATCCCTTAGGGGCCAAGCAAGTAAGAACCCAATGCCATAGTGATAGCAAAGGAAAAAATACAGGCTAGACCAAACAAGAAAAGCCACCATTTTCTTGTTAAAATGGCGAGAATCAAGTAAATAAAACCAATAATTGGTAGCAAGAATAACAAGACAAAGGCAGACCAACTATAGGTTTGACTTCCTAAACTCACAGTAAACTCAATTAAAGTCGGAGATAACCACAGAATCGCAACCAGTAAGCTAGTCAGTTTTAGAATTTTATCACTCACCACTAGTCTCATAACACCACCTCTTTTGATGTTTATTCTACCTCTATTCTAACAAAGAAAGCGCTTTTTCTCAAATGATTCAGATGTCTTTCTTTGTAAATTATGGTATACTGAGATATCAAACGAGGAAATTTTATGACCAACGAATTTATACATTATGAAAAAATCAGTCGCGGAACTTGGCAATCTTTACATCGTAAAACTACACCTCCTTTAACCGAGGAGGAATTGGATTCGATTAAGAGTTTTAATGACCAGATTAGTCTCCAAGATGTAACAGATATTTACCTGCCGCTTGCTCATCTGATTCAAATCTACAAACGCTCCAAAGAAGACCTAGCCTTTTCAAAAGGGATTTTTCTCCAAAGGGAGAGTAAAAATCAGCCATTTATTATCGGAATTTCAGGTAGTGTCGCTGTTGGCAAATCAACTACTAGCCGACTCTTACAAATTTTGCTTTCCCGTATTTTTCCAGAAGCAAGTGTTGAATTAGTGACAACTGATGGATTTCTCTATCCTAACAGTATCTTAAATGAGCGAAATATCCTAAACCGAAAAGGTTTCCCTGAGAGTTATGATATGGAAAGCTTGCTCGATTTCCTTGATCAACTTAAAAACGGTCAGGATGTAGATATCCCCGTTTATTCTCACGAAATCTACGATATCGTACCTGATAAAACACAAAGAGTTCAAGCAGCGGATGTTGTCTTCGTAGAGGGTATCAACGTCTTTCAAACCCCTCATAACAGCCGTCTTTACATTACAGACTTCTTTGATTTTTCAATCTACGTAGATGCTGCAGTTGAGGATATCGAGAGTTGGTATTTGGACCGTTTCTTAAAACTCCTTAGTTTTGCACAAGATGATCCAAGCAACTATTACTATCGCTTCACCCAACAACCAATCAGTGAAGTCAAAGATTTTGCCCATCAGGTTTGGACAAGTATTAATTTGACCAATCTACAAAACTATATTGAACCGACTAGAAATCGGGCAGAAGTCATTCTTCATAAATCTAAAAATCATGAAATTGATGAAATTTATTTAAAAAAGTGATTTCCCCTTGTCAAAATAATAGTTTTCAGATATAATGGTATAGTTAGTAAATATGGAGGTAAGAACATTGGCAAACATTAAATCAGCTATCAAACGCGCTGAATTGAACGTTAAACAAAACGAAAAGAACTCAGCTCAAAAATCAGCTATGCGTACTGCTATCAAAGCTTTTGAAGCAAACCCATCTGAAGAACTTTACCGTGCTGCTAGCTCAGCTATCGATAAAGCAGAAACTAAAGGTTTGATCCACAAGAACAAAGCTAGCCGTGATAAAGCACGTCTTGCAGCTAAACTTGGTTAATCTTTAACTGCATACAAAATGAGCTCTTCGGAGCTTTTTTTGTACACATTTTTCTGGAGGTTATCATGAAAATTGCTATTATAGGATATTCAGGATCAGGTAAATCTACTTTGGCTGAAAAACTTTCCAGCCACTACTCCATTCCCAAACTTCATATGGACCGATTGCAATTTCAGCCTGGTTGGGTAGACAGTGATCGCGATTGGATGTTAAAGGAGATGGCGACATTCCTTACTGAAAATGAGGATTGGGTTATTGACGGTAACTATAGCTGGTGTTACTATGAGGAAAGAATGGAGCAAGCTGACCAGATTATCTTTCTAAACTTTTCAGCTTGGAATTGTTTAGCAAGAGCCTTAAAACGCTATCTACAATACAGAGGAAAAGTTAGAGAAAGTATGGCAGACGGTTGTCCTGAACAGTTTAACTGGGAATTTATCCGCTGGATTCTTTGGGATGGTCGTAGCTCTGTACACCAAGAACAGTACAAACAAATTTGTCTCGACTATGCTCAAAAAATTACAATTATACATACTAAAAGAGAACTAGATCAATTCTTAAATCAAAAATGAGGACTCAAAAATTGAGACCTCATTTTATATATTTTCCTTCATTTGATAAGACAAAACTGAAATAAATAAGCTACTCCTTCTTTTAGCTATATGTTATTGTCTCAATTTAGAAAAGACTTCTCCAATTTTTCCCTCAATTACTAAATCAGCTTTACTGTCTTGAGGAGTACTTGACTTGTTTATAACAACAAGTTTTGAACCTGAGAAGTAATTAATCAAACTAGCTGCAGGATAAACAACCAAAGAAGTCCCACCAATAATCAATAAATCAGCTTTCTGGATAACTTGAGCCGCTTGACTAAAAACATCCATATCAAGAGGCTCCTCATAAAGGGTCACATCGGGTTTAACAACCTGGCCACAATCTAGGCAGTAAGGAACAGGACCTTCGAGAGCCAAAAAACTATCTAAATTATAAAATCGATGACAACCAAGACAGTAATTACGGTCCACAGAACCATGTAGTTTCAAAACCTTCTGCGAACCTGCCATCTCGTGAAGACTATCGATATTTTGAGTTACAACAGCCTTCAGCTTACCGGCCTTTTCTAATGAAGCCAGATAATAATGGGCTAAATTTGGCTTAGCTTCTGGATATACGAGATGTTTTTTGTAAAAATCGAAAAATTCCTCTGGATAACGTACAAACATAGTATGAGAAACTAATTGTTCCGCAGAAAAATGCCTACCTAACTTAAGACTATATAGACCATCTGAACTACGAAAATCTGGAATATTAGACTCAGTAGACACTCCTGCTCCACCGAAAAAGACAATTCTTTGACTTTGATCTATCAGTTCCTGTAAGTGTTCCATTTTATCCATCCTACTCCTCCTTAAGTTTTTAGTTCTAAAAAGTTGAAAACCTTTGGCTACTGTCAACTGGGC
>ERZ1699236.347-NODE-347-length-13094-cov-3.101103_pt1 | contig 13094 bp, 10 predicted proteins | sample MGYA00581538_ERZ1699236 | MGnify/ENA primary metagenome ERZ1699236 (study PRJEB42319, sample SAMD00040336) | human oral metagenome | material: saliva | host: Homo sapiens | study: EMG produced TPA metagenomics assembly of PRJDB4115 data set (Metgenomic analysis of... | reverse complement strand
CCAGCTCATCGCCTCCGGCACCGCCTCGCACGGCATGCTCGGCGTGACTGTCAAGGCCGCGACCACGACTGTCGGCTCCGATACCTACGTGGGCGCCGAGGTCCAGGACGTCTCCGCAGGTTCCGGTGCCTCCGCGGCGGGCATCCGCTCCGGCGACGTCATCGTCAAGGTCGAAGGCCAGGAAGTGACCAGCCCCAAGCAGCTGATCGGCTACGTGCGCCGCTACCGGGCGGGCGACACCATCAACCTGACGATCGCTGGCGACGGTGCGCCCCGGGGCGGGGCGGTCACGATCCAGGGGTCCTGACTCTCATTGACGAGGCCCGCCGTCCCTTCGTGGGGCGGCGGGCCTTTGCACGTTGCGTGGAGTTGCGAGCGGCGGGCACGTATGGGTGCACGCCGCTCGACATTGAGTGCTCACACCCCGAGGGCGTCCAGGAGCGGACGCATCTTGGCCTCTGTCTCGGCGAGTTCCAGGTCGGGATCCGAGTCCGGCATGATGCCGGCCCCCGCGAAGAGGCGAAGCCGCGTCCCAGACGCGAGTCCGCAGCGCAGCGCGATCGCGAACTCGCCGTCGCCCGACGTGTCCACCCAGCCCACCGGCCCGGAGTAGCGGCCGCGCTCGGTGTCCTCCAGCTCCTCGATGAGGCGCATCGCCGCCGCCCGCGGCGTCCCGCATACGGCGGCCGTCGGATGCAGCGCGGCCACCAGGTCCAGCAGGTGCGCCGATCCCAATCGCGCACGCACATCCGTCGCCAGGTGTACGACGTTGGGCAGGGTGAGGAGGAAGGGCCCCTGCGTGCGCACATCGGAACACAGAGACGTCAGAATCGACGACACGGATTCCGACGCCAGTTCGTGTTCGCGCAGATCCTTCGTGCTGGAGGCGAGCGCCGCGCCCTCGCCGGGCTTGCACGTGCCCGCCAGGACGCGCGACGACGCGGTCCCGTGCGAAGCGGCAATCAGCATCTCCGGCGACGCCCCCACCAGCGAATCAACGCAGAAACGCCACGTCGAGGGGTACAAGTCGCTGAGGCGCTCGAGCAGGAAACGCTCATCGAAGCCGCGCGGGCAGCGGATCGTCATGTCGCGCGCCATGACGGCCTTATCAGCTGCTCCCTCGCGCAGCCGTGCAGCCATCGCCTGGACCGAATCACGCCACTGGGTCCGCGACATCGACCCCTGACCAAAGGACAGGGAATCGGGCACGCGGGCAGCGAGCCTCGCACAGGAAAGGGCAGCAACAACCGCAGACAGCGGATCGGGTGCATCCCCAATCCCGGCGGTGATCGCCCAGCGCGCCCCTGCCTCGTCGATGAGAGTCAGCGCGGGCACGAAGGCAACCGAGCGGGCGGGGGAGCGGAACGCGAAGGACGCGAAGAGGACCGGGGAGGGGCCAGGCGCGGGGGACGAGGCCGGGGGCGCCTGCCGGGTGCAGCGCGCGTCAGTGGTTGGGGCGGAAGACAAGGCCGAGGCGGCCTCCCACGCGCGGCGCACCCGGGCGATGGCGTCGGGGGTCGCGGACTCGAGCGTGAGTGCGCGACCGAGGCCGATCATGGAGCGGCGCTCGCCGAGCCAGGCCGCCCCACCCGATGTGGGAAGCAGAGATGTCAGTGAGCAAGTAGACCCCGGGTGCTGCGGGGGCAGGACCAACGCCCGAAAAGCGAGGCGTGAGCAGCCACAGTCGTCATGCATGGGTCCATGGTAGGAGCAGGGGCGGCGGCGTGCTGAAAGACGTGGGAGGATTAACGCATGACAGAAGCCCCGCGCGCGGACCTAACCAAGGTTCCCGAAGAGATTGCCTCGATGTTCGACTCCGTCGCCACGCGTTACGACATGATGGACACGCTAATGACGGGCGGTTTGAATCACGTCTGGATGACTGCCCTGCGCAAGGCGGTCGCCCCACACCCCGGTGAGCGCATCCTGGACCTGGCGGCCGGCACCGGCGCGTCGGCCGCTGCGCTTGCACAGGGCGGTGCCGAGGTCGTCGCCTGCGACCTGTCCGAAGGCATGATCGAGGTCGGTCGCGAGCGTCACCCCGAACTCGAGTTCGTCCACGGCAACGCGATGGACCTGGACTTCGAGGACGGCTCTTTCGACGCAGTCACGATCTCGTGGGGCCTGCGCAACATCCCGGATCCGGCCCTGGCGCTGCGCGAGATGGCGCGCGTCGTGCGCCCGCGCGGCCGACTCGTGATCCTGGAGTTCTCGACCCCGCCGTCGCGCGCGTTCCGCAGCCTGTACAGCGTCTACCAGAAGACTGTCATGCCGACGATGGCGCGCCTGGCGTCTACGAATGATGGCGCGTACGACTACCTGGTCGAGTCGATCCGCCAGTGGCCCGCGCAGGAAGAAATCGCGCGCATGGTCGCCGCGAACGGCTGGGATGAGGTCGAATACCGCAACCTGACCGGCGGCATCGCCTGCATGCACCGCGCGGTCAAGCCGCTGCCGTAGTTTGTCATTGACGAGGCCGGGGTCCCTTTGTAGGGATCCCGGCCTTTGTCGTGGGCGGGGGCGAGAGCCCCCCATGATGGCCGCAACGTGGGGTGACGGCGCGGTGGGGCTGGCGCGCCCGAGAGCGTTCACAATGGTGTAGCAGAAAGTGTCAATTACGACAAGGAAGCGTTGCGCAAATGACGGGTGTGAGTGTGGTCTTCCCCGGCCTCGGCGACTGAAAACGTGCGGAAAAGTCGCGTGCTCGGCGCGGTGAGGGTGACCTAGCTAGTCTGACTGGCGGAATGAAGTGATGTGCACACTTCGTCCGCCTTGCACACTTGCGCGGCTGCACCCGCGCGCCCACGTTACGGAGGAATGCCGTGGCATCCACCATGCCTAGCGACATGAGCGCTGACGTCGTCGTCGTCGGCGCGGGCCCGGGCGGGTCCTCCACCGCCTATCACCTGGCCAGAGCTGGCCTTGACGTCGTCCTTCTTGAGAAAAGCCCGTTCCCGCGCGACAAGATCTGCGGCGACGGACTCACCCCCGCCGCCGTCCACGAACTCATCGCGATGGGCGTGGACACCACCGGCTGGATGCGAAACCGCGGCCTGACCGTCATTGGTGGCGGCCACACCGTCCACTTGGACTGGCCCGACCAGAAGTCCCTGCCCGGCTACGGCATGACCCGCGCCCGCATGGACCTCGACCACGCGCTCGCGCAGCGCGCCGTCGAGGCCGGCGCCCGCCTCTACGAGGGCGTCACCGTCGTCGGCGCCATCCAGGATGGCTCCGGCCGCGTCGTCGGCGTGCAGGCCAAGAGCGGGCGCGGCAAGAACGCCACCACCTTCGAGGTGCGCGCCTCCATCACCGTTGACGCCGGGGGAGTGGCCGCCCGACTGGCTACCAGCCTTGGCCTCGAAAAGAAGATGAACCGCCCCATGGGCGTGGCCGCACGCGCCTACTTCCACAGCCCCCGCGGCGACGAGGAATGGATGGAATCCCACCTCGAACTGTGGAGCGGCACCCCCGGCGCCTCCGACCTGCTGCCCGGCTACGGCTGGATCTGGTCCGTGGGGGAGGGGCTGGTCAATGTCGGGCTCGGCTCGGTCTCCTCGCGCGCCCAGGCCACCGCCATCGACTACCGCGCCGTGTTCAACCGATGGATGGACAACGTCCCGGCCTCCTGGGGCTTCACCAAGGAGAACCAGGTCGGCGGCCTGGTCAGCGCCGCCCTGCCCATGGCCTTCAACCGCAAGCCGCACTACGCCGACGGCCTCATGCTGCTGGGCGACGCCGGCGGCATGGTCTCGCCCTACAACGGCGAAGGCATCGCCCCCGCCATGAAGGCCGGACGCTACGCGGCCTCGTGCATCGCGCAGGCCTTGTCCCGCTCCCACCGCGCCGGCATCGACCGCGCCATGAGCGAATACCCCCACATGCTTCGCGACGAATACGGCGGCTACTACCAGCTCGGCCGCATCTTCGTCACGCTCATCGAAAACCCGACGATCATGCGCACCTGCACGAACGTCGGGCTGCCCATTCCGCGCCTCATGACGCTCGTCCACAAACTCCTGTCGGACGGGTACGAGAGGAGCGGGGGCGACTTCGACGACCAACTCATCACCATGCTGACCAAGGTGGTGCGTCCCGCATGACCACCACCACCCATAACCGGGAGGAACGATGACGAATCCCTACGTGCCGCTGCTCATCATGTCCGCAGCCGCCCTCGTCCTAGCCTTCGGAGGCCTGGTCGCCTCCGCGATCCTGGGCCCCACCAAAAAGTCCACGACCAAGGCCGACAACTACGAGTGCGGTATCCAGCCGACCAGCGCTCACCTCACCGAGGGCCGCTTCCCGGTGCGCTACTACCTGGTCGCGATGACCTTCATCATCTTCGACATTGAAGTTGTGTTCATGTACCCGTGGGCCGTCAGCTTCAACCAGCTGGGCCTGTTCGGACTGGTCGTCATGATGAGCTTCCTGGTCACCCTCTGCGTCCCCTACGCCTACGAATGGCGACGCGGCGGCCTGGACTACTAAAAGAGAAGTAAAGGATAGACAAGTGGGACTTGAAGAATCCCTGCCCGCGGGCATCGCGCTGACCAGCGTCGAAAAAGTCCTCGGACTCGCACGCAAGTACAGCCAGTGGCCCGTCACCATGGGCCTGGCGTGCTGCGCCATCGAGATGATGGCCGCCGGTACCCCCCGTTTCGACATGGCGCGCTTCGGCCTCGAGGTCTTCCGCGCCTCGCCGCGTCACTCCGACATGATGATCGTGTCGGGCCGTGTCTCGCACAAGATGGCCCCCGTCATCCGCCGCGTCTACGACTCGATGCCCGAACCCAAGTGGGTCATCTCCATGGGTGCATGCGCGTCCTCCGGCGGCGTCTTCAACAACTACGCCGTCGTCCAGGGCTGCGACCACATCGTCCCCGTCGACGTCTACCTGCCCGGATGCCCGCCCCGCCCCGAGGCCCTCATCCACGCGGTCCTCGTCCTGCGTGAGCAGATCGGCAAGGAACCCCTCGGCGTGCACCGCCGCGAGATCGCGCGCCGCGCCGAGCAGGCCGCCCTCGAGGCGACCCCCACCCACCAGATGAAGGGACTCCTCGCATGAGCGACCTTTCCACCCCCGAGGAAAACGCGCCCGCCGAGGTCGCCCCGGCCTCGTCCCAGCGCGGTTTTGCTCTCCCCGAGCCCATCGCACACCGCCAGGGCCTCTTCGGCGCGGGCACCGACTCCTCCACCTCCGGCTTCGCGGGCCTCGTGACCGATTCCTTCCTGCCCGGCGAGGCCTCACGACCCTACGGCGGCTGGTTCGACCAGGTCGTTGACGTCCTCGAAGAACTCATCGCCGCCGACGGTCTGAAGGTTTCCGACGTCATTGAGAAGGTCACCATCGACCGCGGCCAGCTCGGCATCTTCATCGCCCGCGAGCACATCGCGCGCGTCGCCAAGTACCTGCGCGACGACGCCGACCTGCGCTTCGAGCTGTGCCTGGGGACCAACGGCGCGCACTACCCCCTCGATAAGGGGCGCGAGCTGCACGCCATCTACCCGCTGTACTCGATCACGTACAACCGCATGATCCGCCTCGAGGTCACGTGCCCCGACGAGGACCCCCGCATCCCCTCCATCGTCTCCGTCTACCCCGGAAACGACTGGCAGGAGCGCGAAACCTGGGACCTCATCGGCATCGTCTTCACCGGGCACCCCTCGCTCACGCGCACCGCGATGCCCGACGACTGGGTCGGACACCCCCAGCGCAAGGACTACCCGCTGGGCGGCATCCCCGTCGAGTTCAAGGGCGCCGTCAACGCTTCCGCCGATGTTCGTAGGAGTGTGAACTGATGACCACCGCTTTCCACGCGCCCGCCGGCGCGACCGATCTGCCCCTCGAGGATATTCCCGAGGTCCTCACCCAGGGCGGCGACTGGGACGACGTCCTGCACGAGATCGAGGCCATCACCTCCGAGCGCATCGTCGTCAACCTCGGCCCGGTCCACCCCGCGACCCACGGCGTTCTGCGCCTCATCCTCGAGCTTGACGGCGAAAAGGTGCGCGAGACCCGCATCGACACCGGCTACCTGCACACCGGCATCGAGAAGAACATGGAGTACCGCACGTGGACCCAGGGCGTCGCATACTGCACGCGTATGGACTACGTGGCTCCCTTCTTCCAGGAGGCCGCCTACTGCCTCGGCGTCGAGAAGCTCCTCGGCATCGAAGAGGACATCCCCGAGCGCGCGTCCCTCATCCGCATCCTCATGATGGAGCTGTGCCGCATCGCCTCGCACCTGGTCGCCATCGGCTCGACCGGTAACGAAATGGGTGCCACGACGATCATGACGATCGGTTTCCGTGGCCGCGAGGAGATCCTGCGTATCTTCGAGCGCATCACGGGCCTGCGCATGAACCACGAGTACATCCGCCCCGGCGGCGTCGTGCAGGACATCGGCGAGGGCACCACGGACTACATCCGTGACCGCCTGCGTCGGTGCCGTAAGGACATCGGCGAGCTCCAGGACATCCTGGTCGAGAACCCGATCTTCAAGAAGCGTCTGTGCGACGTGGCCGTCATGCCGCTGAGCGGCCTCATGGCCCTCGGCTCGACCGGCCCCGGCGTGCGCGCCGCCGGCCTGCCCCTGGACCTGCGCAAGAGCCAGCCCTACTGCGGCTACGAGAACTTCGAGTTCGATGTCCCCACCCGCGACAAGTCGGACGTCTACAACCGCACGATGGTTCGCTTCGACGAGTGCTACGAGTCGATGCGCATCATCTGGCAGGTGCTCGACAAGCTCGACCAGTGCGAGGGCGCGCCCACCATGGTCGCCGATCCCGAAATCGCCTGGCCCGCGCGCCTGGCTGTCGCCACGGACGGCCAGGGCAACTCGTTCGAGCACGTCCGCGAGATCATGGGGGAGTCCATGGAGTCCCTCATCCACCACTTCAAGCTCGTCACGGAGGGCTTCCACGTGCCCGCCGGACAGGTCTACCAGACCGTCGAGCACGCGAAGGGCATCCTGGGCGTCCACCTCGTCTCCGACGGTGGCACGCGCCCGTTCCGCGCGCACTTCCGCGACCCCTCCTTCGCCAACCTGCAAGCGCTGGCCATGATGACCGAAGGCGGCCAGCTGGCCGACGTGGTCGTCGCCCTGGCCGCTATCGACCCCGTTCTCGGAGGCGTTGACCGATGAGCTACACACCCGACACCCTGGCACGCCTGCAGGCGGACGCCGCGCAGATCATCGCCCGCTACCCGGACGGTCACTCGCGCTCCGCGCTGCTGCCGATGCTGCACCTGATCCAGTCCGTCGACGGCTATGTCAGCCCGAACGGCATCGACTTCATCGCCGCCACGCTGGACCTGCCCCGCGCAGAGATCAGCGCCGTCGCGACCTTCTACACGCAGTACAAGCGCCACCCCACCGGCGACTACCTGGTGGGCGTGTGCACGAACGCGCTGTGCGCCGTCATGGGCGGCGACGAGATCTGGGAAAAGGTCTCCGAGAAGGTCGGCGTCGGCAGCGACGAGACCAGCGAAGACGGAAAGATCACGCTCGAGCGTATCGAGTGCAACGCGGCGTGTGACTACGCGCCCGTCGTCATGGTCAACTGGGAATTCTTCGACAACCAGAGTCCCGAGTCGGCCCTGGAGATGATCGAGGACATCCAGGCCGGTCGCGACGTCCACCCGACGCGCGGCCCCATCGTCGCCCCCACGTTCAAGGAGAACGAGCGCGTCCTGGCTGGCTTCCTGGATGGGCACGAGAACGAAGGCCCCTCCGCTGGCCCCGCCACCCTGCTGGGCCGCGAGATCGCCGCGAAGAACGGCTGGACCGAGCCGGTGGCTGACAAGGCCGCCGACCAGGCTCCCACGAAGGCCTCGAAGGCATCCGCGAAGGCCACGAAGGCCCCCACGAAGGCCTCGAAGGCATCCGCGAAGGCCTCGAATAAGAAGGGAGTGAAGGCGAAGTGAGCACCGCATATGTGACGCCCGGGCCGCTGACCCCGATCCTCACCAACGGGTGGGGAGAGGAGCGTTCCTGGACGCTGGACTCCTACCGAGGCCGCGGTGGCTACCAGGGCCTCGACAAGGCCCGCACGATGGAACCCGCCGAGATCATTCAGGCCGTCAAGGACTCCGGTCTACGAGGCCGTGGCGGCGCAGGCTTCCCGTCCGGCCTCAAGTGGTCTTTCCTGCCCCCGGCCGACGGCGGTCCACGCTACCTCGTGGTGAACGCCGACGAGTCCGAGCCGGGCACCTGCAAGGACATCCCACTCATCATGGGCAACCCGCACGTCCTCATTGAGGGCATCGCGATCACGTCGCGCGCGATCGGCTGCGACCATGCGTTCGTCTACCTGCGCGGCGAGGTCACCCACGTGTATCGCCGCCTGCTGGAGGCTGTGCGCGAGGCGACCGAAGCCGGCGTGCTCGGCGACCTGCGCATCACCGCTCACGCGGGTGCCGGTGCCTACATCTGCGGTGAGGAGACGGCCCTGCTGGACTCCCTCGAGGGACGCCGAGGCCACCCGCGCCTCAAGCCCCCGTTCCCCGCGGTCGCCGGTCTGTACGCCCGTCCCACGGTCGTCAACAACGTCGAGACCATCGCTCAGGTGGCGGGCATCTTCCGCAACTCGCCCGAGTGGTTCGCCTCGATGGGCACCGAAAAGTCCAAGGGCCACGGCATCTTCTCCGTGTCGGGTCACGTGAACAACCCCGGCCAGTTCGAGGCCCCCTTCGGCATCACGATGCGCGAGCTCATCGAGATGGCGGGCGGCATCCGCGATGGCCACACGCTCAAGTTCTGGACCCCCGGTGGTTCCTCCACGCCGATCTTTACTGAAGACGAGCTGGATACGCCCCTCGACTACGAGTCCGTGGGTGCTGCCGGTTCGATGCTGGGCACGCGTGCCCTGCAGGTGTTCGACGAGACCGTCTCGGTCGTCCGCGTCATCACCCGCTGGTCCGAGTTCTACCAGCACGAATCCTGCGGTAAGTGCACGCCCTGCCGCGAAGGCACCTACTGGATGAAGCAAATCATGCTGCGTCTCGAGCGAGGCGAAGGTCGCCCCGGCGACGTCGACCTGCTCGACGAGATCGCACACAACATCGCGGGCCGCAGCTTCTGCCCGCTCGGTGACGCCGCAGCAACCCCGATCATGTCGGGTATCAAGCGCTTCCGCGACGAGTTCGAGGCTGGCCTCACCACGCCCGCCCGCGAGCTTTTCCCCTACGAGGCGTCCGCTAACTACGCGCGAGGAGGTGGCCGATGAGCGACGCGCCCAACATGATTGACGTCACCATCGACGACGTTCAGGTTTCTGTCCCCCAGGGCACGCTCGTGATCCGCGCGGCCGAGCAGGCCGGCATCCGGATCCCGCGTTTCTGTGACCACCCGCTGCTGGCTCCCGTGGCCGCGTGCCGCCAGTGCCTGGTCGAGGTCGGCATGCCCGACCGCAACACGGGTCAGCTGCGCTTCATGCCCAAGCCCCAGCCCTCGTGTGCGCAGACCGTCACCCCGGGCATGGTCGTCAAGACCCAGTACACCTCCGAGGTGGTGGATCGCGCCCAGCGTGGCGTCATGGAGTTCCTGCTCATCAACCACCCGCTGGACTGCCCGGTCTGTGATAAGGGTGGCGAGTGCCCCCTGCAGAACCAGGCGCTCACGGAGGGTCGCGGCAAGTCCCGTTTCACGGACGCCAAGCGGACCTTCAAGAAGCCGCTGCGCCTGACCTCTCAGATCCTGCTGGATCGCGAGCGCTGCATCCTGTGCCAGCGCTGCGTGCGTTTCGGCAAGGAGATTTCGGGCGACGTGTTCATGGACTTGCAGGGCCGAGGCGGCGGCACCGCCCCCACGGACCACCACTACTTCATGGGCGAGCAGGTCGGCGGCTTCGATACGACCACGCTCGACTTCTTCGACCCGTTGGCCAAGGATGCCTCGACCTCGTCCCTGTCGTCCCCGTTCGGCACGGACGCGATCGTTGGGTCGCTCAACGAGGGCGAGTTGTCCGTCGCCGAGCGCGACGTGTCGGGTCGTGCCTTCGCGTCCTACTTCTCGGGTAACATCATCCAGATCTGCCCGGTCGGTGCCTTGACCGCCGCGTCCTACCGCTTCCGCGCGCGCCCCTTCGACCTGGTTTCCACGGCCTCGGTCACGGAGCACGACGCGTCGGGCAGCGCGATCCGCCAGGACATGCGCCGCGGCGAGGTCGTGCGTCGCATGAGCGGCAACGACCCTGAGGTCAACGAAGAGTGGATCACCGACAAGGACCGCTTTGCCTTCGAGTGGGACAAGGTTGATCGCCTGACCTACCCGCTCGTGCGCGAGGATGGCGAGCTGGTTCCCACCTCCTGGTCCGACGCGCTTGACCGCGTCCGCGAGGGCCTGGAGTCGGCGGGTTCGTCCGTTGGCTTCCTGCCCGGCGGTCGCCTCACGTTCGAGGACGCCTGGGCCTGGTCGAAGTTTGCTCGTACCGTCGTCGGCTCCGACTCGATCGACTTCCGTTCGCGTCCTTCCAGCGAGGAAGAGCGTTCCTTCCTGGCCTCCTTCGTGGCGGGCTCCGGCCTCGATGTCACGTACTCCGATCTGGAGAGCGCTGGGCAGGTGCTGCTGGTTGCCCTCGAACCCGAGGACGAGTGCGGTGCCATGTTCCTGCGCCTGCGCAAGGCCGTGCGCAAGTCGGGCCTCAAGGTCGCCACGGTTGCGCTCTTCACCTCCAACGGCTCGCGCAAGATGAATGCTCGCCTCTTGCACGCCGCCCCCGGCGCTGAGCCGGGCGTCGTGGACGCGATTAAGGCGGGCGGTGCCTACGCCGACGTGGCTGAGGCGCTGTCCGGCGGCGTCGTCCTCGTGGGCGAGCGCGCTGCGCAGACGCCTGGCCTTCTGTCTTCCGTCGTTGCTCTCGCCGAGCGCACGGGTGCTCGCCTCGCGTGGATCCCGCGCCGCTCCGGCGACCGCGCCGCCATCGAGGCTGGCCTCCTCCCGGGTCTGCTTCCCTTCGGCCGCGGCATTGACGAGGCCGGGGCACAGTCCCTGGGATGGGGCGAGCTGCCCGAGCGAGGCCTCGACGCCAAGCAGATGATCGAGGAAGCCGCATCCGGCAAGCTGAAGGCCCTGGTCGTCGGCGGTGTCGACGTCCGTGACTTCGACGCGTTGGCCGCCGTGCGCGACGCTCTCGATGAGGTTCCTTTCCTCGTGTCGCTCGAGGTTCGCGCCTCTGAGATCACTGATCGCGCGGACGTCGTCCTGCCGGTCGCCCCCGCGGTCGAGAAGAACGGCACCTACATCAACTGGGAAGGCCGCCTGCGCCCCTTCGGCCAGGCGCGCTCCGCGACCTCCTTGACCGACCGCGACGTGCTCGTGCGCCTCGCCGAGGAGTTCGACGCCGACCTGGGCATCACCACCCTGTCGGACCTGTACGCCGAGGTCAACCCCCTCATGGAGTGGGACGGCGACCCGCAGGACTTCACCCCGGCCTCGGCGCAGACTCCCGCTGCTGCCGGTAAGGGGCAGGTCGTTGTGGCCTCCCACAAGCTCATGATTGATGCCGGTCGTCTCCAGGACGGTGCTCCGTGGCTGGCAGGATCGGCCCGCCGTCCCGTCCTCCTGGCCTCGGCCGCGACGCTGGCCGCCGCGGGCATCACCCCCGGCGCTGACGCGACGCTCGAGACCGAGCGTGGAACGATCACCCTCCCGGCCGCCATCGCAGACCTGCCCGACTCCATCGCGTGGGTTCCTGAGTGCTCGACCGGTTCCGTTATTCACGAAAACCTCGGCGGTGTCGGCACCGTCGCGACCCTGCGCGCCACGCAGGAGGTGGCACGATGACACTGACCCCCTTCGCAGTCCCGGAGTACACCGCCGCGGACTTTAGCCAGGAAACCTGGTGGCTCAGCCTCATCAAGGCCGTGTTCATCATCGTCTTTCTGATCGCCAACGTGCTGCTGGCCCTGTGGGTCGAGCGCCGAGGCCTGGGCCGCATGCAGACGCGTCCCGGCCCGAACGTGGCGGGTCCCCTCGGCCTGTTCCAGGCGTTCGCCGACGCGGGCAAGCTCCTCTTCAAGGAGGACATGTGGACCCGCAGGGCCGAGCGGTTCCTGTACTTCCTGGCCCCCGCGATCGCGGCTTTCGCGGCTTTCAGCGTCTACGCGGTCATCCCGATGGGTCCGAACGTGTCGATCTTCGGCCACTCGACGCCGCTGCAGCTCGCCGACATGCCCGTCGCTTCCCTATACATCCTGGCGATTGCCTCGCTGGGTCTGTACGGCATCGTCCTGGGTGGTTGGTCGACCCGCTCGACCCTGCCCCTGTATGGTGCCGTTCGTTCCTCCGCGCAGGTCATCTCCTACGAACTGGCCATGGGCCTGTCCCTCGTGAGCGTGTTCCTCATGTCGGGCACCATGTCCACGTCGCAGATCGTCGCAGCTCAGGGACAGTTCTGGTGGGCATTCACCCTCTTCCCGGCGTTCGTCATCTACTGCATCAGCGCCACCGGTGAAGTCAACCGTCTGCCCTTCGATCTTCCCGAAGCCGAAGGCGAAATCGTCGCCGGCCACATGACCGAGTACTCCTCGATGAAGTTCGGCTGGTACTACCTGTCCGAATACGTCAACATGCTCAACGTCTCGGCCGTCGCCACCACGATGTTCTTCGGCGGCTGGCACGCCCCGTGGCCGCTGTCCCACGTCGAGTTCCTCAACTCCGGCTGGTGGGGCATGCTCTGGTTCTTCCTCAAGATCTGGTTCTTCATGTTCCTGCTGATCTGGACGCGCGCGACCCTGCTGCGTTTCCGCTACGACCAGTTCATGAACCTCGGCTGGAAGCGCCTCATGCCCATCGCCCTGGGCTGGCTCGTGCTCGTCGCCCTCGTGCGCGGCATCACCCAGTTCGTCCAGCTGCCCAACCACGTTCTCTTCGGTGGCGTCGGCGTCCTCTTCCTGATCGCCCTGGCGATCATTTGGGTCACCGACAAGGCCGAGCCCGAGGAAATCCCCGCCTCCGAACGCGAATACACCGGCTTCGAGGACGGATTCCCCGTTCCGCCACTGCCCGGACAGACCCCCGTTGCCTCGCCGCGAGGCCTCGCCCCCATCGAGGGCGAGCTTGCCCCGGCCGCGGCAATCGACAGCCCGA
>ERZ1699236.332-NODE-332-length-13308-cov-7.027160_pt1 | contig 13308 bp, 4 predicted proteins | sample MGYA00581538_ERZ1699236 | MGnify/ENA primary metagenome ERZ1699236 (study PRJEB42319, sample SAMD00040336) | human oral metagenome | material: saliva | host: Homo sapiens | study: EMG produced TPA metagenomics assembly of PRJDB4115 data set (Metgenomic analysis of... | reverse complement strand
CTACTACGATGAAAACTCTGGTGAACTAGTCACCAACCAAACACGTACTATCAAAGGTGTAACTTATCATTTTGATGAGAATGGTAATGCGACTAAAGTTTAAGATATCCCTTACTTTAAGAAAACTTTAGGCTTTGCTTTATATACTATAACTATCCTAAAACTTTTCTTTTTCATAATCTCCCAAATCCAGGGCGCAGGTCTTGGATTTTTTTTGTTTTAGAAAGGTCGTAGCAACTAAAATCATCCCCCTCTCACTCGTAACGTAATGTAATCGTTTTCTTATTTTTATCTAAATTTCTTATATTTCCTTGAAACTCTCTAAAATAGCGCTATAATAGGACTTAGGAAAAAGGAGGAAGAATTATGAAAGTACATTCTAATTTTACTGGACCTAAGTCCACAAAACGTCTGATTGCATTCTCATGTGCAACTGCTCTTGCAAGTTTTGCCTTTATCGCAAGACCTGCCTTCGCTGAGGAAGCTAAAGCCGACAATGCATCAAACCTTGATGTGACTGCAGCTACCACAACCAATGTGGAAACTACAGCAGACCTCGTCGAAACTAAGGTTGTTGAAGCTCCTGCTACTACTGAAAATGTAGCAAGCACTGAAAGCACTACAAATGTCTCAGATCAAGCCACAACTGCTGCTGCAAGCTCTGAAACTGCCAGTGAAACAGCTTCAACAACTGCAAGTGAAAGCCAGACTCCTGCAGAATCAGCCACAAGCCAAACACGTGAAGCCGTAACTACAGACCGAGCTGCCAGTGAGACTGCAACAGCTAACGAAACTTCAAACGGTGAAACAAATGTCACCGGTGGTCAATACTATAGAGACGAATATGGCTACTGGCATTATAAAGATGCTAGCGGTAAAGACCTGACTGGACCACAAACTGTTGATGGCGTTAAGGTATACTTCAATCAAGGCGGTGTTCAGGTTAAAGGGGGATTTGGCTGGGACGGTCACTATTATGACAAAGATTCTGGTGCTCTTGTTACTAATAAATTCGTTGAAGAATATGGTAGAACCTATTACGTTGATGAAAATGGTAATAAGGCAATTGGTTCCAAAGAAGTTAATGGAGCGTGGTATTACTTTGATCAGTATGGTGAACAAGTTAAAGATAGATTTGCTTCTGATGACCGTTATTACGACGAAAACGGAAAACAAGTTGATTTCGGGACAAACCGCTATTTTGAATTAAACGGAAAATGGTACTATGCTGGAAATGATGGTGCTATTTTAAAGGGACCACAAACCATAGATGGAGTTAAGGTTTACTTCGACCAAGGCGGTGTTCAAGTGAAAGGTTATTTTGCCAGAGACTATTCTGACAATAATAAACGCTATTATGATAAAGATTCTGGTGCACTAGTCACTAACAACTACGTTATTGCATACGATAACTATACCCACCAAAATGAACGCTACTATGTGGATGAACAGGGTGTTCGTGTAAAAGGTGCTAAAACTATCAATGGTAAACAGGTTTACTTTACATATGATGGAAGACAAGTCTTCGACAATTTTGGTGACGATGGCTACTTCTATGGGCAAGATGGTAACCGAGTCGACCTAGGCACAAACCGTTATGTTCAAATTAAAGGCAACTGGTACTACATCGGTAACGATGGAAAAATCTTGACAGGTGAACAAACTATTGATGGCGCTCATGTCTACTTTGGCTATAACGGTATCCAAGTGAAAGGAGATTTTGACTACAACAAACAATTTCACGATAAAGACTCTGGAAATCTAGTTACTAATCGTTTCGTAACAGTTAAAGACAAAACCTACTTTATCGGTGCCGATAGCAAGGCCATCAAAGGAGCAACCGTCATCGACAACGTTGAATACTTCTTTGACAAAGAATCTGGCGCACAAGTTAAGGGAAATTTTGCTAGTAACGATAAATACTATGATGGAATTATTGGTGCGCTCGTAACCAATAGCTATGTCCAAGTTGGTAAAAACTGGTACTATGTAGGAAATGACGGAAAACCACTTAAAGGCTCTCAAACCATTAACAATGTTCCTGTATACTTTGACCCTTATGGGGGTAGACAAGCCAAAGGTATCTTTGGTAACGATGGCTACTTCTACGACAAAGATTCTGGTGCTAAAGTAGATTTGGGAACAAATCGCTATGTCCAAGTTAATGATAATTGGTACTACGTCAATGCTGAAGGTAAGATTCTAAAAGGGGACCAAATCATTGATGGAGTTCAAGTCAATTTTAATCCATATAACGGTATTCAAACTAAGGGGGAATTAGTTGATTCTAATGGTCGAGTAATCAGTGAAGAGAACTACAATACTTATGAAGCACCTAGTAAGTTCTATGATAAAAATTCTGGAGCTCTTGTAAAAGGTCAATACTTCAGCCATGATGGTAAATGGTACTATGCAGATGCACAAGGTAATATCCTTAAAGGCTCACAAACCATTGATGGGGTAGACGTTTACTTTGATGATGATGGTGTTCAAGCTAAAGATACTGTTCTTAATGGTTACTACTACGATAAAGATAGTGGTGCAGGGAAAGAACTCCCTCATGATCAGTTTATAAAGATTGGTGACGATTTATACTACCTTAGCAGTAATGGACGAACTGGGAATATAAATGTTGACGGGAAGAATTACTATGTTGAGCAAAACGGAAAGGTCCTTCGTGGTTCCTTTAACATCTATCAAAATCCACCTTACTATGATGATGAAACTGGCGAAGCTGTAGAAAAAACTGGTTTTGTTAATTCTCGTGGTAGTTGGTTCTACCTAGAAAATGGTAAAAAAGTCGCAGGTTTTAAAAAAATTGATGGGAAACTTTACTATTTCTCTGCCAATCCAATGAACAAATACGAAACGCACGAACAAGTTCGAGGAAAATTAGCTAGACCTAAATTTTACATTTCATTCCCTGACAATCCAGAAGAAAACCCAACTTACTACTTCGACGCCGAAACAGGTGCTGCGGTAACCAACCAATTCGTCTATGCAGATGGACACTGGTACTACTTCGGTAAGGATGGTAAGGCCCTCCTCTTCGATCAAGTGATCAATGGTCAACACCTCTACTTCGATTATGAAGGTAAACAAGTGAAGGGCGATTTCGTTACAGACTACAAGGGTACTCGTTATTACGATGAAAACTCTGGTGAGCTCGTCACCAACCAAACACGTACCATCAATGGTGTGACTTATCATTTTGATGAAAATGGACGTGCAAAGCAATTGTAAGAAATGTAAGAAAATCGACTAAAATTTTCTCACAAGACATCTAAACTAAAGGAAGTTGATTAATTTCAACTTCCTTTTTAAAATCCACGAAAATAATTTTTGTCTACTTTAAGAAAACTTTAGGCTTTGCTTTATATACTATAACCATCCTAAAACTTTTCTTTTTCATAATCTCCTAAATTCAGGACTCAGGTCCTGGATTTTTTTGTTTTTTATGAATCTTGGATTTAGTAAGAACTGGCAACATCTCACTTAATATGCAGATAAATATATGTTTTTCCCTTTTATCCACCCCTTCACATTAAAAGAAAACCTTTTTATTTTTAATATTGAAAAGGCTTTCTTATTGTCTTATAATATAAATTAAAAGGGGGTATTTATTATGGAAAAAAATGATAAGGCCAAAAAACACGCATCTAAAAAGTATCTTATTGCTTTTTCATGTGCATCTGCTCTTGCTAGTTTTGCACTTATTGCCGGAGCTGCTTTTGCGGATGAAGTAACTGCTAGTGAAACACTCAAGAATGACACGACAGCAAGTGTTACTGCCAATCTTGAAACAACAGCAGATTTAGTTGAAACAAAGAGTACTGAAGCAACATCTTCTACTGAAAGTTCAACAGATGCTCCAGAGTTAGTAAGTTCGGAATACACTAGAGAACCGGCCTCTGCAACCACTAATGAGAGTCAAGCTCCTACTGAAACAGCCATCGTTGAAGCACACGCCGTTTCAACAAGAGACAGTGCTGCTAGTGAAACAGCTACGGCAACTCCTGTTATCAATGAGGACGTAAACGTTACAGGCGGTCAATATTACAGCGACCAAAACGGCAAATGGCATTACAGAGATGCCAATGGTAAGGATCTGACTGGACCACAAACCATAGATGGGGTTCAAGTCTATTTCGATAAAGAAAATGGCATACAAGCTAAAGGCGTTTTTGCTAAAGACCCTAATGATGCTAAAAAACTAAATTTCTATGATAAAGATTCTGGTGCTCTTCTCAAAAATCAATTTATCGTTGCCTACAGCAACGATACAAAACAATATGAACGCTATTATCTAGATGATAAAGGGAATCCCGTGTATGGTGAGTATCGAATTAATCGTCGATCATCCTACTTTGACGATAAATTTGGGACTCAAATCATTGACCGCTTTGCTCCTAATGGACACTTTTACGATCAGGATGGTGTTTTCGTCAATTTAGGAACCAATCATTTTGTTGAAATCAAAGGAAAATGGTACTATCTCAATGATAGAGGACAAATTATAAAGGGCAGCCATATCATTAATGGGGCTCAGCTCTATTTCGATGAAAATGGTGTTCAAATAAAAGGGAATTTTGACAAGGATAACCGCTATTATGATGAACACACTGGTAAGCTAGTAACTAACCGATTCGTAACAGTTAAAGACAAAAACTACTTTATTGGCGCAAAAGGTATACCTGTGAAAGGTGCTACTCTTATTGATGGTAAAGAGTACTACTTCGATGATAAGACCGGTGCTCAAGTGAAAGGTGTGTTTGGAAGTAATGGTAAATACTACGATACTTCAACTGGTGCACTCGTGACCAACCGTTATGTCAATGTAGATAAATATTGGTACTATGTTGATGCTGAGGGCAAACCATTAAAAGGTTCACAAACCATAAATAATGTTCCTGTCTACTTTGATTCTTATTATGGGCGACAAGTTAAAGGTGATTTTGGAGACGACGGTTACTACTATGATAAAGACTCTGGTACGAGAATTACACTCGAAAAAAATCGTTACCATAATATTAATAACCATTGGTATTATGTCGGTTCAAATGGCAAAATCCTTAAAGGCGACCACATCATCAATGGTGTTCAGGTACATTTTGATAGGTTCTTTGGAACACAAGCTAAAGATGGCTTTGTAGATAAAGATGGTATTAGTGTTCTCTATGATAGCTTTGTTGTCTTTGGTATCCCAGTTAAGTATTATGACAAGGATACTGGTGAACTTGTTAAGGGGCGTGCGTTACTTTACAACTCGAGGTAAGTGGTTCTATGCAGATAAGCAAGGCAATATTCTAAAAGGTGCTCATACCATTGATGGTATCCCTGTCTACTTTGACGATCACCTCGGAACACAATTCAAAAACGTAGTTAAAAATGGCCACTACTATGATAAGGATACCGGTGAACAGAAGGAAGTCCCACGGAACCAATTTGTTCGTGCTGATAATGGGCTCTTCTATTATGATAAAGATGGTAAACCACTTTCTGGTTCTCATACCATTAATGGTGTAACCTATTCGTTCTATGAAAATGGACAAGCCCGTCAAGGAACTTTTGGGCCTTCCGGTTCAGGACCTTTCTACGATGAGGTTACTGGAGCAGCAGTCAGAGAAAAAGGGTTCCATCAAGTAGGTGGCGATTGGTACTATACTGATGAAAATGGTAATAAACTTCTCGGTCTTCAAGAAATCGATGGGAAACTCTATTATCTCGATAATACAGAGTCTACAAGCTTAGTTACTGGTTATCTCGCAAAAGATAAAGTGCTTAGTCCTGAGCAAAAAGAGTCTACTAGATATCCTCGGACATCTAGTAGTACTATCATCGAACCTAAAATCTACAGTTACTACTACTTTGACGCTGAAACAGGTGCTGCTGTAACCAATCAATTCGTTAATTGGAAAGGCAACTGGTACTACTTCGGTAACGATGGTAAGGCTCTTCTCTTTGATCAAGTTATCAATGGTCAACACCTCTACTTTGATTATGAAGGTAAACAAGTGAAGGGCGATTTCGTTACAGACTACAAGGGAACTCGTTACTACGATGAAAACTCTGGTGAGCTCGTCACCAACCAAACACGTACCATCAATGGTGTGACTTATCATTTTGATGAAAATGGACGTGCAAAGCAATTGTAGAGAATGTAGGAAAGTAGCCTAAATTTTTCTCAAAATATATCTATACTAAAGGAAGTTGATTAATTTCAACTTCCTTTTTAAGCATTTTCTTTAATCACATATCAAGAATAAAAGTACAAAATCAAGACTCCAATTTTGTACTTAGGTTAAAAAATAGATCAAAAAAGGTCCTCCCCCAACCTATAGGGAAGAACCTCTTTTTTTGAAGACTAATTTTTTATTTTAACTAACTATTTAGAAGAAGGGAAGGATTCTCTTTGTTATTAGTCTTCTTTCTTACGACGACGGCCCAAAAGACCTAGTCCAAGACCTGTAATCAAGGCTGACAAACCTGTCACTTCTGCAATATGTCCACTTTCTGTTCCTGTCTCTGGTAGAACTGCTTGTTCTTGAGGTTGAGCAACTTGTGGAGTTACTTCTTCAATAACAGTTGGACTTACTGGTTGTTCTGGTTTAACTGGTTGTTCTGGCTCCTCTGGTTTCTTAGGTGTTGGTACCTTAGGTTGTTCTGGAGGAGTTACAGGTTTATCAGGAGTAACCGGAACATAAATGATTGGTGTATCTTTACCTGGATCCTCTGGTGTTACAGGTGTTCCTGGTTGGATTGGTTGACCTGGTTTCGTTGGATCCTTTGGATCTGGCAAGTATGGCTTGTAACCTGGAATATCTGGCACAACCGGTTGACCTGGTTTCGTTGGATCTGTTGGATCGTTCGGATATTTAACACCTGGTGTTGATGGGAAGTTTGGATCATTTGGTGTTTCTGGTTTTGGAACCAAGTTTCCAAGTGGTTTGTAAGTAACAGTTTCTTCAAGGTTTTCTTGAGTAACTGTCTTAGAAGCAACACTTGCTTTATCAGCGTAGTAGCCTGTCAAACCTGGTGTTGGAACTGCAGCGTAGGCTGTCTTATCTGATGCCCATGGTGTCGCTGAAAGTTCTTTACCTGTAACTTTATCCAAGGTAAGGGTACGTGTCCATGTCGCGTTTTCTACGTGATCTGCTGGTGCAGCTACCTTACCATCTGATACCGCATACTTAACAGTTGATGTCACATCTTTCTTCCATTGATCTGTCGCTGGGTACTTAGGACTGTTTGGATCATTTGGATTGATTGGATCTGTTGGGTTATGTGGATCATTTGGTCCTACTGGTGTTTCACCATGTTTCAAGGTTACTGTCCATGTTTGATCGACTGACGCATCGTTATCGAAGTGGGCACCTGTTGGGAACTCATCGCTAACGAGAACATAACCACGATCTTCATAGTACTTGATCTTGTCCGCAGTTGAGTAGTTGATGGCCTCACCTGATTTACCACCGACTTGATCATTGGCAAGAGTTTGACCTGTTGTTTGATCAACGTACGTGATGACAGCTTTTTGATCGGCTTTAACATAAACAATCTTCGTATCTTGTGAAATTCGATCTGGATCACTTTCATCATTTGGTTCAATAGTTTTATCAACAATATTGTAACCCCATGCTTGTGGTTGTTCCTCCTTAATCACATATCCTGTTGGTGCATCTGGAATTTTAGTTTCTGCTGCTTCTTTAGGATTTGATGGATTATTGTTGTATGTTACAGATGTTGAATTAGGAATAACATTTCCATCTTCATCTACCTGAATAATCTTACCAAGTGGTTTATAGGTTACAACATCTTCAGCATTAGGATTGCCAGGAGTGACTGTTTTTCTACCTGCTTCAGACTTGTCAGCGTAATAACCAGAAACTACTGGAACACTTTCCCTACCGTAAGTATGACTGTTTTCAGTCCATGTTGTTGTACCATCTGCTTGATTCTTCTTACCTGTGAAAGTATAGTCATTTTGAATCTTATCTGAAGGTACCTGAGCTTTACCATCTGTACTTGTGTATTTAACAGTTTGTTTTGTTGGTTGCGTTACATCATTTGTTTTTGGCACATAGATGATTGGCGTATCTTCCCCTGGTTTATCAGGTGTTACAGGTGTTCCTGGTTGGATTGGTTGACCTGGTTTCGTTGGATCTTTTGGATCTGGAAGGTGTGGGTCATAGCCTGGAACATCTGGGACGACCGGTTGACCTGGTTTCGTTGGATCTGTTGGATCATTTGGATACTTCACACCTGGTGTTGATGGGAAGTTTGGATCGTTTGGTGTTTCTGGTTTTGGAACCAAGCTTCCAAGTGGTTTGTAAGTTACTGTCTCTTCAAGATTATCTTGAGTAACTTTCTTAGTTGGAACGCTTGCTTTATCCGCATAGTAGCCAGTGACATTTGGTGTTGGCACTGACGCATAATCCGTCTTATTAGCTACCCATGGTTCATTTGGATTAAGAATTTTACCTGTAACTTTATCAAGTTCCAAGGTACGTGTCCATTGTGCGTTTTGTACATTGTCATTTGGAGTCTGACTTCCTGCACCTACATAATGAACAGTTGATGTCACATCTTTCTTCCATTGATCCGTCGCTGGGTATTTAGGACTGTCTGGATCATTTGGATTGATTGGATCTGTTGGGTTATGTGGATCATTTGGTCCTACTGGAACTTTATCATGTTCCAACTTAACAGTGAATTCTTGATTTACAGAAGTATCATTATCATATTTCTTCTCATCTGCTGTTGAATTGGTGAAACCATCTTCCACTAGTTTGTAGCCTTTATTAACAAACTCTTGAATCTTATTAGCAGTTGAATAATCAATATTAGCTCCTGAATCACCTTCAACAGAATCACTAGCTAATTCTTTATTATTAGCAGACACATCAACATAGTGAATTGTAGCTTTCTGTTTTTCTTTCTTATAAACAACTACAGTTTCATAGCTTCCTAAATCAGATTTAGCTACAATATTACGCCAATAAGTGTCAGAAATTGTTCTACGACCTGCGCTAGTTTCAATGATAGTATCAGCTGGCGCAGTAGAAGGATTATAAGTATAAGAAGCAGCTACACTATCTGCATTGTCTCCTGCTTTTAGACCAGGAACATTGGTTGATAAAATTTCAGCCTTATAGCCACTTAACTTAGGAGATGTTACAGCAGTATAGTTGACAGTTTCGTCGTTTGTAGTTCCTGCTACTCTCCAACCTGTATCAGCTTTACCATCACCATCGATATCACCAACATTGTATTTTGCTTTACTGTAAGCAGTTAAGAATTCGTCACCATTACTTACAGTTGAATTCTTCAGAACATCTTTAAATTGGTTCTGATCAATAGCAACTTCAAGCGTACGATTCCAATCAGATGATTGAATGACGTCATCTTTAACTGGTGTACCATCTTCATAAACGTATTTAATAACGTTTTTATGGATAGCTGTAGGATTAATTGTGGAACCGTTGGAAATCCAAATGTTTTGACGGTTATCACCAACAGGGTCGATACCATATGTTTTGTCAGTTGCTGAGATACCACCTGTAGATGAACCTGTTGGAACTGATTGTGCATTTGCAGGATTAATATCAGCATGGTTACTTTGGAAACCGGCAATACTCAATGCTCCACCTTGGATATTAGTCCAAACAGAACTTTGCTTGTTACGGCTTTGTGCATCTCTACCATCTTTATTCAATGAATAAACAGTATAAGTTCCAAGACCTGGATTAACGAGTGTTCCTGTTGGACCGTTAAATTCTACTCGGTTACCTGAACTAGCTGATTTATCTGAGATATAAAGAATATTACCGTGACCAATATCTTCAGGATTGTTACCTTGAGGAGTAGATGCAGGCAATTTACCTGTTACCTCTCCAGCAGAAAGACCATCTGATTTAGTATAACGTAGTAATGAAACATAAAGTGGGTTGTTAAATTGGAAGAAGGTATTAGAACTATTTCCCAAAGGTACCGAAATCAACTCCGCATAATAGTTAGTATTATCATCTCGGATATCTACGATAGAACCCTTATTAGCTTGGAATAGTGGTTGATTCTTTCGACCACTAGTAGAGTCAAGTGAAATAACATCATCCCAGGCATTATCACCACGATCATCCATTTGGACACGGAATGTTGCATAGTCATCTACGACAATGCGACCATTTTCATTTAGACCAATGTAGTTATAACCGTCATAGCTTCCTGAAGGGCCTCCACCACTCTTTGGACCTTTACCTACTGAGTGGAATGTATTGGTTGAATTTTTACCAAAATTAACTTTCGAATCATTACCTAAGTCAATCGCAACACCACGGCCTTTATTTTCAAATCGAACTTTAGAAGTTGCACCCGTTGTAAACTCAGCATTATTACCAGCCATCACACCATCACGACCATTTAATTCAAAGGTCGCACCGTCACCGATAATAACTTTACTTGGACCATTCTTACGATTGCTATTTTTAGTGCCATAACCACCAAAACGATCTTTATCTGTTACACCATCTCCAGGTCGATTGATACCAAGTGAAATACCTTGTCCGATACTAGTGTTAAGTACAAGTTTAGACTCTTTACCAGTTTCCACTGTACCGCCATCTGCCATAAAGATACCAGCATTATGATATCGAGCAGTATCTGTAGCATTGTCAGTATTCATGTTAATGGTTAGGTTAGCTCTATCTTGAACACTAACTTTAGCGCCACTTTCAAGAGTGATTGCATCCCCTTGAGAAGAACGGTTAAGTGTTAGACTAGCCCCCTCAGAAACAATGACAGCTTTAGCATCATGAATGTTTGATTCACGACGTTTATCTGATCTTCCAGCTTGTCCCACGTTACGTTGAACAAACTGAGTTTGTCCATTTCCAGATTGATAGCTATCACTAACAGTTGATGTTGTATTTCCTTTAATAACAACATTGGTGTTTCCACCACCACCATAAAGTGAAGAACCAACACTGGTTACATTGTCAAAAGTAACAGTATTTGGACCACTTGTCTTAGATAAATCAACAGGTCCCTTTGAGTTAGCTGATGCCAATTTAAGGCTTTTGAAGTTAAGTTCCCAAGCTGCACCAGTTAATTCTAAGGTATTTGACAAAAGGTCTAGACTAGCATTTTGATTTTCACCTTTGATTGTAAGTGGACGTGCTTGAGTGTTAATAGTGATTTTACGGTCAACAGATCCTGAACGTCCATTATCTGTATTACCATTATCACCTGCTGCTACGATATTACCTTTAACGGTAATTTCTTTAATACTACTGTCTTGAAGTGCTGCAACAAATTCACTCCAACTAGATACTTCTTTCTGAGCATCTACTGCTACTGTTGATGAAGCTGATGCTGCTGCACTCGTATCACGACGCGTACGACTAGCACGATTAGAATCATCTGAATTAGATGACTTTTGAGTTTTATCAGATGAATTTTCGTGATTATCAGTTTGACTCACTTTATCTGAATGATTCTCAACAGATGATTCTGAAACAGACTCATCAGATTCCTTTGCTGTCTCAGCCTGTGTTTTTGCTGTTTCTCCTGTTGATGCATCCGCAGAAGTTGTTACACTTGGAGTTAAATCAAGTGTTGCAGATGCAGACGTTTCAGCAGACGCTGAAACAACAGACGTAGGATCTGTCTGTTGTGTCGCAGTTGTTGAAGTAGTTACTAAACTACTCGAATCATCGCCGGTAACAGATGCCTCTGGTGTTACCGGTGTGTCGGTACTGGCAAGCTCATCAGCTTGTGCACCATGTGCTGCAAACAGTGCCGTTCCCAAAAGCACTGAGCAAACGCCGATTGAATATTTTCTCAAAGAAAAACGTTGGCGTCGATTAAAAAAATCTTTCATTTCATAAATTCCTCCCAATTGAATTATGATTCAATTGCCGTTGCTTAACTTTTATGCTGCAACCGTATTCTACTCCTTTATAATTTAACTGTCAATAAAATTTTCTGTTTTTTTTACACTAGTTCGATTTTTATAAAAATACAAAATACATGTTACTTAAGTTAATGAAACAAAGATTACAATTACAAATCATCTTATTTTCATAATTTAATACCATATATTCGACATGTACATTAAGATTAAAAATTAACGATATATTATAACTTATAATGTTTTTATGTTATTTACAGTAAATTAGATTTTATCTAATTTATATAACTATTGATTAAAAACACGTGTTGTTTCTTAATGATGTTTCATTTTTTATATGTCTACCTAACTATGAAAAGAATACTAAGAGTAGACAAGATATTTCTCCTCCCAACCAAACACGTACCATCAATGGTGTGACTTATCACTTTGATGAAAATGGACGTGCGAAGCAATTGTAAAATAAGTCCGAAAATTGACTAAAATTATTCTTACTAGTCATACAGATAAAATCATAACCACCCGTCTAACGGGTGGTTTGATCAAGGGCTATAAGCCCATATTACCAGCCAGCGCCTAAAGACGCTGGCTTTCACTTTGTTCAAGCCTTATTGCTTTTGACTCGTCACAAGCCTCTCAAAGAGGCATTCGCATTACTTACCATTATCCCTAAAGGGATTTTCATATTCTTTAACGCTTAATTTGTCCAAAGCGATATCATGCTTCTCTTGTTCCTGGATATATTTCTTAATTGTGGCTTCATTTAGTCCTACCGTACTTACATAATATCCTTCTGCCCAAAAATGTCTGTTCCCAAATTTATATTTTAAATTGGCGTGTTTATCAAACATCATTAAGGCACTTTTACCTTTTAAATATCCCATAAAACTAGCTACACTCATTCGTGGTGGTATACTTACTAGCATGTGAACATGATCTGGCATTAAGTGGCCTTCTATTATTTCAACGCCTTTATATTGGCATAGTCTATGAAAAATCTCTCCCAGACTACTCCTATATTGATTATAGATTATTTTTCGTCTATACTTAGGTGTAAATACAATGTGGTACTTACACATCCATTTTGTATGTGATAAACTGTGAGCTTTTTGCGCCATAGTCTTAACTCCTTTCGTTTTACAATTGGCTTGAACACCTATATTGTAACTCGTTTGGAGTGTTTTTGTTATGACGGTATAACCTTCGATGCGCACCCGCATAGCGGGTGGTTTATTTGTTTCGCACCTTCGGAGCGAAACGGACTTAAAGTCACAATAAAAACGATTCGAGAAAATTCGAATCGCCTTCTTGTAGTCATTATGGGTAAATATAGTATACAGAACCACCATGAGCTGAAGATGTTGGATCAAATGTACCACGGTAGTTACCGATTGACATGT
>ERZ1699236.330-NODE-330-length-13415-cov-2.534467_pt1 | contig 13415 bp, 8 predicted proteins | sample MGYA00581538_ERZ1699236 | MGnify/ENA primary metagenome ERZ1699236 (study PRJEB42319, sample SAMD00040336) | human oral metagenome | material: saliva | host: Homo sapiens | study: EMG produced TPA metagenomics assembly of PRJDB4115 data set (Metgenomic analysis of... | reverse complement strand
GCCGCACGAGGGGGACCAACAGCGCACCAAAAGGCGTCGGAATCACACGGTAGGACACTCCCCCGGCCACCGACGTACCCCCCAGGGTCGCCACCCACAGGTCACCGCCCAACGCCAGCGCATCACGCGGCAGCGTGTCACTCATCCACGTGTTCGAGCGCAGCGACAGGTAGACGATCATCGTGGTCACGGTCGTAATCGCCCACCCCGCGAAGGCCGCCTCCACGCCCGCGACGAGGCCACGCGCCCATCCCTTTGGGACCCTGACGCGAATGGTCGCTCGACCCGCCACATACGTGGTTGTCGTCCGTCGGGTGATCGGTACTTCTCTGATGCGCTCACTCACAGGCCAATGGTGACAGAATCGGCCCGGGGCCGCGACGCTGCGCGCCGACCCCGGGCCGATTCAAGCTGTGACGTTATCGCGAGAGGATCTCACGAGCGATCTGCGCCGTCTGCGAAGGAGTGCGACCCACGCGTACCCCCACGGCCTCGAGCGCCTCCGCCTTCGCCGCGGCCGTGCCGGATGAACCGGAAACAATCGCGCCCGCGTGGCCCATCGTCTTGCCCTCGGGGGCCGTGAAGCCAGCGATGTAGGCGACGACGGGCTTCGTCATGTTCTCCTGAATCCACGCGGCCGCGCGCTCCTCGGCGTCGCCGCCGATCTCGCCAATCATGATGACAAGATCCGTGTCGGGGTCCGCCTCGAAAGCAGCCAGCGCGTCAATGTGGGTGGTGCCCACGACCGGGTCGCCGCCAATACCCAGGCACGTCGTGAAGCCAAAGTCGCGCAGCTCGTACATGAGCTGGTAGGTCAGCGTGCCGGACTTCGAGACGAGGCCGAGTCGGCCCGGACCCGTGATGTCCGCCGGGGTGATGCCCAGGTTCGCCTGCGCGGGCGAGATGATGCCGGGGCAGTTCGGGCCGATCAGGCGCACGCCCGCCTCAAGAGCACGCTCAACCACGATGGTCGAGTCCTGGACGGGGATGCCCTCGGTGATGAGAACGATCGTCTCAATACCCGCCTCGATGGCCTCCAGGGCAGCACCCTTCGCGAAGGCCGGGGGGACGAAGATGACGGAGGCGTTCGCGCCGGTGGCCTCGCGGGCCTCGGCGACCGTGCCGAAGACGGGGATCTCGACCTGGCCGTCGGTGACCTTGTCCGCACCCGGGCCGTAGCCCTGCACGTCGAAAGTGACGGTCGTGCCGGCCTTGCGCGGGTTCGTGCCGCCCACGATGGCCGTGCCGGCGCTGAGCATACGCTGGGTGTGCTTGCGGCCCTCGGCACCGGTCATGCCCTGGACGATGACCCGGGTGTCAGAGTTGACGAAGATAGTCATGGGTGTTCTCCTGCGGTTCTCGGGTCGTTACTTCGACGGCTCCTGGGCTGCGAGCTCGGCTGCGCGCCGGGCCGCCCCATCCATCGTTTCTTCCATGTGGACGAGCGGGTGCGCGGCCTGCTCGAGGATCGCGCGCCCTTCCTCGACCTTGTTGCCATCGAGGCGCACGACTAACGGCTTGGATGCCGCATCCCCCAGCGTCTCGAGCGCGCCGATGATGCCGCGAGCGACCTGGTCGCAGGCAGTGATGCCGCCGAAAACATTGACAAACACGGAACGGACCTGCTCATCGCCGAGGATGATGTCCAGGCCCTTAGCCATGACCTCAGCCGAGGCACCGCCGCCGATGTCAAGGAAGTTCGCGGGCTTCATGCCACCAAACTCCTCGCCGGCCATCGCGACCACGTCGAGCGTCGACATGACGAGGCCCGCGCCGTTACCGATCACGCCAACTTGGCCTTCCAGGCGCACATAGTTGAGTCCGGCTGCCTTCGCGGCGGCCTCGCGCGGATCCTGCGTCGCCACGTCCACCAGCTCGGCGTGGACAGGGTGGCGGAAGCGCGCGTTGTCGTCGAGGGTCACCTTGCCGTCCACAGCCCACACGGAGCCGTCGGGGCTGGAGACCAACGGGTTGACCTCAACCAGGGTCGCATCCTCATCGCGGTAGACGGCCCACAGGGTCTCGAGGACCGGGGCGATGGCCTGCGCCGTGGCCTCGTCGAAACCCGCTTCCATGGCGATACGGCGAGCGACCTCGGCGTCGATGCCGACGACCGGGTCGAGAGGCACGCGAGCCAGGGCCTCAGGGCGTTCCTTCGCGAGGGTCTCGATGTCCATGCCGCCCTCACGCGAGCACATCGCCAGGTGGCGACGGTTCGAACGGTCCAGCAGGATCGAGAAGTAGTATTCGGCGGCGATGTCCGCGCCAACCGCAATCATGACCTTCTTCACGATGTGGCCCTTAATGTCGAGGCCGAGGATCGCCTCAGCCTTCTCGTAGGCCTCGTCGGCGGTGTGAGCTAGCTTGACACCACCGGCCTTGCCGCGGCCACCCGTCTTCACCTGAGCCTTGACAACCAGCAGGGAGGCACCCTCCGCCAGCAGCTCGCGCGCACCCTCACGCGCCTCCTCGGGGGTCGACGCCAGGCGGTAGTCGAGCACGGGCACGCCGTGCTCCTTGAACATCTGCCTAGCCTGGTACTCGTAAAGATCCACCTTATTCCCTCCGTTGAACGTGGTGTGGTCAGCGCAATAATTCTAGCGTGGGACCGGTGGGATTGCCCTCGTTCCTGCACATTATCAAGGTTTGTCGCAGCCTTGACCCGAGCACGCTTTTCCTTTGACGTTGCTTTGCGTTGCGAGGTGGGCTGCTGGCGTCGTTGGGGCGGATAGTTTGTGGCACCCCGACCACCTGGCACTTCTCAATGCCGCATGACGGCACACTCTGACACCATTGCGCCCAAAACGCAGACCACCTCGCCCATAACAGCCCGTTTTCAGCGTTTTTCGCCGAGGTGGTCTGCACTTTGGGCGCGACACTACCTCGAACTACGATCTCACCGTCACCAAACGGGGGGATTTTCGCGACACGAGGATCCGACGCGCCGAGCGAAGCTCGCAGCGCGGACGGCTCACGGGCAGGCCGCCGCCCACGGGCAGGCCGCCGCCCACGGGCACGCCAAGCAGCCCGCCCCCGAGGGGGAAACGCTAGGAAATCTTTTCCATCGGGGCCATGCGCACGAGGAGGCGCTTCTCGCCCATATCGAAACGGATGCGAGCCACGGTGCGCGGTCCCTCCCCTTCGACGCCGGTCACGGTGCCGACCCCCAGGGTCGCGTGCTTAATGCGGTCCCCGACCTTGAGCGAGAGCACCGGCCTGTCGTCGGCCAGCTTAGCGGCGGAGGCGACGCCCATGCGGGTCACCTTGCGCACGCCGGACGGCTGGGCGGCCGTGCCCCGGCGCCCCGACCCGAAGGCACCCGTGTCGGTATCGCCCCACGGGTCGCGCCCATCGGATCCGCGCGAGCGCCCATGGGCCCCTGAGCCGTACGATCCGGACCCGTAGGATCCGCCGTAGGAGGCACGCATGCGCTCCCCCGATGTGGCAGCGCGGCGTACATCGAGTAGCTCGGCGGGAATGTCGTCGAGGAATCGCGACGGCGGCATCTCCTGCGGAGTCCCCCAGGCGCTACGCACGGCCGCGCGCGTCAGGTAGAGGCGCTCGCGCGCACGCGTGATCGCCACGTAGGCCAGTCGGCGTTCCTCCTCCAGCTCGCTCTCGTCCCCGAGGCTGCGCTGGTGCGGGAAGGTGCCGTCCTCCATGCCGGTGACGAACACGACCGGGAATTCGAGACCCTTGGCGGTGTGCACGGTCATGAGGGTGACTTGCCCGCCGCGCTCGCCCTCCGCGAGCACCTGGTCCGAGTCGGCAACGAGGGCGACGCGCTCGAGGAAGTCCGCGAGGGTGCCGCCGGGCGCGTCGGCCGCGAAGGCACCCGCGACCGAGTGCAGTTCCGCCAGGTTTTCGACGCGCGAGGCGTCCTGCGGATCGTCGCTGCGGCGCAACTCCGCGAGGTAGCCCGTGCGGTCGAGGACCTCTTCGAGGATGTCGGCCTGGGATGCGCCGCGGGATTCAGCAGCGCGTAGCGTCTCGATGAGTCCCCAGAAAGCGGCCGCCGACTTCGCAGCGCGCGAGGTGATGCCCACGACCTCGGGCACGCTCGCGGGATCGGGCACGCTCGCGGGATCAGGGGTGCGAGCAGAATCCGTGACTCCGGTTGCCTCCGGCGTCGTCTGGGACGAGGCCGGGGCCGCAGCCGCGCTCTTATCCTCAGCGGAGCTTGCCGCCGGGTTCTCCCCCGCCCCCTGAGCGGAGGACACGGGAGCCGAAGACCCGGCCGAGGCCTCGTCCGGGGACGTGGAACGCGCGAGGGCGTCGACGTCGATCCCCTCGCCCTCACCCGCGGGACAGCCGGCGCGCAGCCACAGGTGACGCAGGGCCGCGCCGAAGGAGATGCCGTAGTGGGCGGCGTGCGCAGCGATCGCCTCCTCGGCCTTCGCGCCGATGCCGCGCTTGGGGACGTTGAGGATGCGGCGGGCGGCGACCGTGTCGTCGGGGTTGGAGATGACCTGCAGGTAGGCCAGCGCGTCCTTGATTTCGCGGCGCTCGTAGAAGCGGGTGCCGCCGACGACGCGATACGGGATGCCTTGGCGCACGAGGAGTTCTTCGAGCGCGCGGGACTGGGCGTTCGTCCGGTAGAAGATCGCGATGTCTCCCCAGTCGGTGCCGGCCTCGGCCAGGCGATCAATCTCGCCGACGACAAAGCGGGCCTCGTCGTGCTCGGAGTCCGCGGCGTCCAGGGTGATAAGCGCGCCGTCGCCCGAGGCCGTCCACAGGTTTTTTGCGCGGCGCCCCGTGTTGCGGGCAATGACGGCGTTCGCGGCCGACAGGATGTTCTGCGTCGAGCGGTAGTTCTGCTCGAGCAGGATGGTGCGCGCGCCCGCGAAGTCGCGCTCGAACTCTTCGATGTTGCGGATCGTGGCCCCGCGGAAGGCGTAGATCGATTGGTCCGAGTCGCCGACGACCGTCAGCTCGGCGGGTTCCACGCCGTCGGTGCCATCGCCCACGAGGGCGCGCACGAGGACGTACTGGGCGTGGTTCGTGTCCTGGTACTCGTCGACCAGGATGTGGCGGAATCGCCGGTGATAGTGCTCGGCGATCAGCGGGTTGTCGCGCAGCAGTTCAACCGTACGCATGATGAGGTCGTCGAAATCCAGCGCGTTCGAGGCGCGCATACGCTTGTCGTACTCGACGTAGGCTGCCGCGACGATGCGCGACACCGGGTCCTTGCCTGCCAGGTCCGCGTAGCGCGCCGGGCCGATCAGCTCATTCTTCGCGTCCGAGATGCGCGCCGCCACCATCTTTGGGGTGAAGCGCTTAATGTCGACGTCCTGGGCCTTGAGGACCATCTGGATGAGGCGCTGAGAGTCCTGCGCGTCGTAGATCGTGAACGACGAGGACAGGCCCGCCGCCTCGTGCTCGTAGCGCAGCAGGCGCACGCACGCCGAGTGGAATGTCGACACCCACATGCGCCGCGCGTCGTCCCCCACGAGGGAACCCGCGCGTTCGCGCATCTCAGCGGCCGCCTTGTTCGTGAACGTAATCGCGAGGATCTGCCCCGCCCGCGCCCGGCCCGTGGCCAGCAGGTAGGCGATGCGGTGCGTGAGGACGCGCGTCTTGCCGGAACCCGCACCCGCCAGGATCAGCAGCGGCGAGCCCTCGTGAGTGACGGCCTCGCGCTGGCGGTCGTTCAGGCCACGCGTGAGGGAATCGGGGTCCACACTGGGGCGCTGGGGTCGATTCCAGGAGGACTCGAACGAGGCCTGGGCAGGCTCCCACGCAGAAGACTCCCCCGACTCGCCGCCGGGCACACCACTCTCGGACCACCCGTCGTCGTAGTCGGCGCCCAGGGCGTCCTCCACATCGAAGGCGGGGACCTCCGGCGGCACGTAGTCGTCCTGGAATCCCCCATCGGAGCCGATCAGGAAACCAAGGTCAGGCAAAGAAGTCGCGTCACTCATCGCCTCCAAGCCTAGACCGCCCCACCCCCACAAGCATAAAAAGCCTCCCATTCCCTGGACTTCAATCTCAATGTCCAAGAAACGGGAGGCAGTTCAAAGGGCGGTTCGCGACGAGGCCGGGGCCTCCCCGCGCTCATACGCGGCAGAAACCCCGGCCTCGTCGATGCGATTACTTCTTGCGGTACAGCGACTTCGTCGCGTACACCGGCTCGGTCGTCACCTGGATGCCCAGGGAACGGAAGATGCCCTCGTCCACGGGCCCCAGGATGACCGACTCGTGCACATCGCAGTCGCGCAGCGAACTCAGCTTATCCAGGGCGCGTCGCGCGTTGTCGTCACCGTTGGCGCTGACCGCGAGCGCGATGAGGACCTCGTCGGTGTGCAGGCGCGGGTTGCGAGAACCCAAGTCGTGAGTCTTGAGGCGCTGGATCGGCTCGATCGACTGCGGGGCCAGGAGCTGGACCTCGTCGGGCAGGCCCGCGAGCTTCTTGAGCGCGTTAAGAAGCATCGCCGAGGAGCAGCCCAGCAGCGCCGAGGTCTTGCCCGTGACGATCTGACCGTCGGGCAGCTCCATTGCGGCGGCAGGCTGACCCGTGGCCTCGGCCAGCTCCAGGGCGGGGCGAACGACCGGGCGGTCCATGCGGCCCACGCCGACGCGGCTCATCAGCAGGGAGATGCGAGCCGACTGCACCGGCTCACTCATCTCCTTCTTCTCGGTCACAAGGGCCTTGTAGTAGCGGCGGATGATCTCCTGGCGCGACGCCTCTTTGCAGGCCTCGTCGTCGACGATGCAATTGCCAGCCATGTTCACGCCCATATCCGTGGGGCTCTTGTACGGGGAAGCGCCGAGGATCTTCTCGAACAGGCGGCTCAAAACCGGGAAAATCTCCACATCGCGGTTGTAGTTAACCGTCTTGATCCCGTAGGCCTCCAGGTGGAAGGGGTCAATCATGTTGACGTCGTCCAGGTCGGCCGTGGCGGCCTCGTAGGCGATGTTCACCGGGTGATCGAGGGGAATGTTCCAGATCGGGAAGGTCTCCCACTTCGCATACCCCGACTCAATGCCGCGCTTGTGGTCGTGGTAGAGCTGGGACAGGCAGGTCGCCATCTTGCCCGAACCCGGGCCGGGAGCCGTCACGACGACGAGGTCGCGGCTGGTCTCCACGTACTCGTTGGCGCCGTAGCCCTCGTCCGAGACGATGCGCTCGACGTCCGAGGGGTAGCCGGGGATCGGGAAGTGGCGGTAGACGCGGATGCCGAGCTTCTCGAAGCGCTCCTTCACCTCGGCGGCCGCCTTGTTGTCGTCCGTCCACTGCGTGATGACGACAGAACCGACATACAGGCCACGCTCGCGGAACTCGTCGATCTGGCGCAGGACCTCGTCGTCGTAGGTGGTTCCCATGTCGGCGCGAACCTTGCGGCGCGCGAAATCCTTGGCGTTGACGGCTACGATGATCTCGACTTCGTCGGCCAGTTCGCGCAGCATACGCACCTTGTTGTCGGGCGTGAAACCGGGCAGAACACGCGAGGCATGCATGTCGTCGATCAGCTTGCCGCCGAACTCCAAATACAGCTTGCCGCCGAATTCACTGCGTCGCTGGGCAATGTGCCGAGACTGCATCTCGACGTACTGATCACTGTCAAAACCGATGCGGTGCATGCGTCCTCCGAGGTCGCGGAAATAAAAGAGGCCGTCCGTGCGGGGCGGTCAGGCGCTGTCACGCTCTCGGGATTCCATTGTAGGCACGCCGGACCAGCGGGCGATGATCGGCGCGCGCAAAAGGGGGCTGACCTCACACGATGTGTCGTTGCATGGCCCAGCGTGTCAGCTCGTTACGGTTGGAGAGCTGGAGCTTGCGCAGGACCGAGCTGACGTGCGTCTCGACGGTTTTGATGGAGATGAACAGGTCGTGGGCGACTTCCTTGTACGTGTAGCCGCGAGCGATGAGGCGCATGACCTCCTGCTCGCGCGCGGACAGCAGGTCCAGCTCAGAGTCGGTCGTCGAGACCTCGCCGGTCCCGAAGGCATCCAGCACGAAACCGGCCAGGCGCGGACTGAAGGCGGCGTCGCCGGCGGCGACGCGACTGATGGCCTCGACCAGCTCGGGCGTGGAGATCGACTTAGTGACGTACCCGCGAGCGCCCGCGCGGATGACCTGGACGACGTCCTCGGCGGAGTCGGAGACGGACAGGGCCAGGAAGTGCAGGCCGTCGATGTCGCGGCAGGAGCTGGCGACCTCGGCACCGCCGCCGCCGTTGCCCCCGGGCAGGTGCACGTCAAGGAGAGCGACGTCGGGAGTCAGGGCGCGGCACGCTGCGATGGCGCCTTCGACGTCGGCGGCGTCTCCGACGATCTCAAGGTCGGCCCCGGAGTGTTCAAGCTCGAAGCGCACCCCGGCGCGAACCATGGGGTGATCGTCGATGACAAGGATGCGGATAGTCACTGTGTCCTCCCAGTGGGGGCTGTTTCTTCCAGAATATCGGAGCGCGGCACGTTCAGAGCAATTTCGGTGCCGTGGGCCAGGGCGCGGATTGTGGCACTTCCCCCGGCCCTGCGCATGCGCCCGACGATGGAGTCGCGCACGCCGTGGCGGTCTGCCGCGATGGTGGCGGGGTCGAATCCTTCGCCGTTGTCCTTCACGAAAGCCTCGACGACGCGGGCGCGCACCTCGACGTAGACGGAGACGGGCGGGGCACCATGGCGCACGGCGTTCTGGCAGGCCTCGGCCAGAGCCGCAACGAGGGCAAGCTCGCCCGGGCCGGGCCGCATGTCGCCGACGACAACGACGCTGATGGGCACACCGTAGCGGCTTTCAACGCCGACAACGGCCTCGGTGACAGCGGCCTCGAGAGAGTCGGCGGCCTGCGCGTGGCCCGTGTACAGCCAGGCGCGCAGCTCACGTTCCTCGGTCAGGGCGATGGCGCGCACGCGCGCCGGGTCCTCGGCGGAGGCGCGAATCAGGGTCAGCGTCTGAAGCACGGAGTCATGCAGGTGTGCGGCAATGTCGGCGCGCTCAGCCTCGCGCACCCGCTGCGCCTGGGCCTCGGACAAATCCTTCGTCGTACGCAGCCACATGGGAACAAGCGCAAAGAGAACACCGGCAACCAGGGCAGCACCAATGAGGCCACCACGCAGCAGGATGACGGGCGGGTTGTCACGCGAGGCAGCCATGACGACGCCGAGGCTCAGCAGCGCAATACCGCCCACGACCGCGCCGATAAAGCGCACCGAGCGCCAATTGCGCACCTCGCGGCTCTGGCTCCACACCAGAGTGATGCCCGCGACGATCGACACGATGGAACCCATGTCGCTCCACTCAAGGGCGCTCGTCGCGTTCAGGATCGCCCCAAGCACCGCGGCAACCAGCAGGGCCACGCCCGTGACAACCAAGCGGTTACGCGCGACCTGGGCGGCCCTCTCCTGACGCACACGCACGAGGCCGGGGCTGAGCGTGCCCGACGCCGAGGCCTCGGGCGAATCCTCGGGAACCGTCACCCACAGCCACAGGTAGGCGACCGCGCCGACACCGAGAAAGGTCAGGGCGATGAGGCCGCCGCGGATCACCATGACCGGGACACCCAGGTGCACGGCCAGGCCCGAGCACACGCCCGCCATCCAGGGGGCAGGCATGTCCGGACTGGAGGCTGTCGCGCGTGCAAGAGGGGGCCTGGCGGGCGGTGCCGGAATCGGCGGCGTCCACCCAGGATGCGGGTTGTTGACCGTGCTGCTCACGTGTCTATTGTGGCACGTCCGGGGACGAGGCCGGGGGTACCCCCGGCACAATCAGGGGCGGTTCAGGGGGTCCCCTACTATCGCGAGGGGACTCCCGTTTGATTGAGTAGTGGTATCCGATCCGAATGTATGCGGATCCCATCGAGAGGAAGTGCACCATGAGTTGGTCAAACGGTCCGTCGGACCAGGGCGGTGCCTACGGACAGCGTCCGCCCCGCAAGCGTTTCTTTGAGTCCATGCGAGCCTCCGGCTGGTACCGAGCCCACCCTCGCGTCATCGGCGGCGTCTGCTCGGGCATCGCTGCACGCAGCGGATGGGACCTGTCGCTCGTGCGAGTCCTCACCGTCATCGCAGCCCTGTGCCTGCCCTTCGTGACGCTCGCCTACGGCCTGGCGTGGCTCCTCCTGCCCGAGGCTCAGGACGGGCGCATCCACGCGGAGGAAACCGCCGAAGGACGCTTCGACATTGCCTTCCTGGGAGGTCTCCTCCTGTGCCTTGTCAGTGTGTCCTCCGTCCTGCCCTCCGTCGGCGTCCTCGGCGGTGTTGGCATCGGTCTCGGTGCCAGCTGGCTCGGCTTCCTCGTAGTTTCCGCCTTCGTCGTCGGTCTCATCGCCTTCGTCATCTCGAACGCGAACAAGTCCGGACAGAACCAGAGCACCGGCTCGGCACCGCAGTACGGCACCCCGAGCACTCCGGGAGGAGCGGGAACAACCGCCCCTTTTGGACAGACCACCCCGACCGCTAACGTGGAGGGGGACACCATGGGCGGACAGCAGAGCGCCCACGGCTTCCCCACCTACGGGGAACCCGCCAACAGCACACAGGCCGACACGCAGGCCGGGCCTCGCCCGGCAGACGCTCGCCCCTCCCAGCCCCACCCGGGCTGGACGCCTCCACCGAGCGCGCCCAAGCCTCGTCGATGGGCCGCGCCCCCCGTACCGACCCACCGCCCCCGCACTGTCTCGTCGCGCGTCAACATGGCGATTACCGGCCTGCTGGTCCTCGTGGCGGCTGCCGTCTTCGCCGGCATTTACATGGTCGACAAGGGTCCCGTCATCCCCTTCATCACAGCAGAAACCGGGGAGCAAACGGTCGCGCGCATCATCGTCATCGGCGGCGGTGTGTGCCTCCTCATCGTCGGACTGTCCCTGGCGGTTGCCGCCCTGCGTGACCGCAGCGCCGGCTGGCTGACCACGCTGTCGATTCTCGGCATCATCGTCGCGCTGCCGACGGCCGCCATCGGCACCGAAGCGACACAGCAGACGATCTCCACGTTCAGCTCCTCGATCAGCAACTCCACGGGCGACAAAACCGTCGATTGGACGGTCACCTCCGTACAGGGCGCGAGTCCCCTGGGCACCGTCACCCTCGACCTGACCGGAGCGCCTGTCGGCACAACCAAGCAGATCACCGTGAGCTGGCAAGCCTGGGAGCACCTGGCAATCCAGACGGCGGAGGGTCAGCCCGTCCAGATCGTGTGCCAGTCGAGTATCGGCTCCCTGGTAACGAACATGACGAACGACGGCTGGGCAACCCCGTTGAAGAACTGCCCGGGCCAGACCGTGTCCTCCCCCTCATGGGGCGATACGTCGCTCGGGGGAATCACCGTCCTCATCACGGATGACGCGGACCTTGAGAACCTGACGATCCTGCAGTCCCCCGACACCTCGGGCACGTGGGGTTCCACCCCGGCACAGGCACCCTCGTCTACCCCGACGCCCACCCCGACGCAGTCAGCGTCCCCCTCGTCCACCCCCGCCTACACCACTCCGGGCAACTGAGGAAGGAAACGACCATGACTACCCCCAACAACGACGCGACCAGCGAGTTCACCGGGATCGACGTCACCTCGCGCTACCCCGAACTGGATGTGACGAGCACGCTGCCCACGACCCCGGAACCGACCCTGGAGATGCCCTCCACTGATCCGCTCGCGATCTTCCGCGAGGAGGAGGGTACCACCGCATCTGGGAGTCGCACAGCCTTCGATCCGGCGTTCACGGGTGAGACGACGGCGTCTGCGGCTGCGATGTCCCCCGGGGCCTCCCAGCCCGAGGCCGGGGCCGGTTCGCGCTCGCAGGACCCCTCGGGGACACACGCCGGGGCGACGGGAACGGGGCCGGGCGCTTCGGGCGCACAGACGTGGAGTGCCCCCGCTTGGCCCGTCAACTATCACGACCTGCCCGAGGCACCCAGCAGGGGTGTGCGCGTCGGCGCGTTCGTCTGGGCGCTCCTCGTGTGCATGGTCGGCGCGTTCCTGATCGCCGAAGCCTACATCACGACCTTCAACCTGCCTGTTCTCGGTATCAGCGCCGTCGCGGCCCTCGGCGTCATCCTGATTCTGACCGCGATCTTCTCCGGTCGTTCAAAGAAGTCTCGTGGCGGCCAATCCACGAGCGCCGCCGACGCGATCCGTACGCAGTAGATCACGCGCCGCTCAGCGGCGTTGCGTAACGGGGTGGGCCCGGGAACCATCGGTTCCCGGGCCCACCCCTCGTTCTATGGCGTCGCGCCGCAGATCAGAGCAGATCCAACATGGCCGGAGCGACCAGCTTCAGGACGTTCTCACGGCCTTCCTTCGCGTTGGGAGCGTCCACCGCGAAAGCAGCCATCTGCTGGCAAGTCGCCAGGTCGTGCATGCGCAGGGCCGCACGAACCGCGTTGACCTTGGAGGGTGCCATCGACAGAGAAGCGACACCCAGGCCCGTGAGGACCAGGGCCAGCAGCGGGTCGCCGCCAGCCTCGCCACACACGCCGATCGGCTTGCCCGTCGCACGACCACCATTGCAGGCGGTACGGATCATCTCCAGGACGGCCGGCTGCCACGGGTTGAGCAGGGTCGCCAGGTTGCCGTCCAGGCGGTCCGCCGCCATCGTGTACTGCGTCAGGTCATTCGTGCCGATGGAGGCGAAGTCCACGATCGACAGAAGCTGCTCGGCGCGCAGGGCTGCCGCGGGCACCTCGATCATGATGCCGACCTTGGGCAGGCCGTAGCCGCGCGCCTTGTCAGCGAACCACTTAGCTTCGCTGGCAGTAGCAACCATGGGGGCCATGACCCACAGCTCCGCGCCGGTCGCCTTGTAGGCGGCCGCGAGGGCCTGCAGCTGCGTGTCAATGAGATCCTCACGCCTCTGGCACAGGCGCAGGCCGCGCACGCCCAGGGCGGGGTTCTCCTCGGCACCCAGGTCCGCGAAGCTCAACGGCTTGTCGGCGCCCGCGTCGAGCGTACGCACGACGACTCGACGCGACCCGAAGGCCTGGAGGACCTTCGTGTACGTGTCGGTCTGTTCCTCCAGCGTCGGGGCCTCCGAGCGCTCCAGGAACAGGAACTCCGTGCGGAACAGGCCCGATCCTTCGAGGTCAAACTTCGAGGCCTTCATCGCGTCGTCAACCGTGCCGATGTTGGCCAGGAGCTTGACGGGGTAGCCGTCGTAGGTCGCGCCCTTGCCGGTCGAGCCTGCCAGGGCGAGCGCGCGGCGACGCGAGCGTTCCTTGAGCAGGTCCACCTCCTTATCGGTGGGGGCGACGATCACCTCTCCGACGCCACCGTCGAGGGCCAGCATCGTGCCTTCCTCGACAGCCATAATGCCCTCGGCCTTGACGATCGCGGGAATGCCCAGCTGGGCGGCCAGGATCGCCGTGTGCGAGGTGGGGCCTCCAACCTCGGTGATGATTCCGAGGACGGTCTCCGGGTTCAGGGTTGCGGTCTCGGCGGGCGCCAGGTCGCGTGCCCCGAGGACGACGGGCCCATCGAAGGCCGG
>ERZ1699236.322-NODE-322-length-13663-cov-2.419991_pt1 | contig 13663 bp, 18 predicted proteins | sample MGYA00581538_ERZ1699236 | MGnify/ENA primary metagenome ERZ1699236 (study PRJEB42319, sample SAMD00040336) | human oral metagenome | material: saliva | host: Homo sapiens | study: EMG produced TPA metagenomics assembly of PRJDB4115 data set (Metgenomic analysis of... | reverse complement strand
TGGCATACCGGCTGTTGCAGATGTAGACTAGAAACATCTCCCAGACCGTCAGGGTGGCCTCAACCCACCGTTCAGCCATCAGAGAGGCCACCCTAGCGACTCAGGTTATGGAATACGTGACGGAAAACCCCCAGTGTTGGGGGTTTTTTCGTACCCAAGATTTGCGGGTGACCGCCAATCCTGTATACTTTTGAAGGAGCCAGAGCAAGCTTTCCCGCTTCTATTCAATCACTAACCCTACGAAGGTAGGGAGAACAGAGGCGTAGATACTTGGTCAAAAAAAAAAATAGAGAAAGCTACTCTAGTCCATTCCTTTCAAAAAGGCAGACACAGCGAGAACCGCCCCACGCGGGGCGGTTTTTGTATGCCCTAAATCACACTAAAAATATCATTTTTAATTACAAAAACGTCAGTAAATGCTGTAGACTGTAAATGTACCCAAAAAGGTACACAATACATTACAAAACACACTATGAAAAGGTGGTAGAGATGGCTGAGAACATCTACCTGGCGGTTCACTTTGAAGGCTCACCGTCGAAGAAACTGGTGAGTACCTACGTATCCGACGAGTTCGGAGAGCCGCTAAGTGATTGGGCGGTTAGGTATCATCCCGGAAAGCAGACGGTGACGGGCGGGGAGTTGTCAGGTGACCTAGAGAACATTACCTATTTCCTGGAATTGCTTCGTAAGTCAGGAGAAGATACGCCGTATGACATGCTGAATGGGCGTCTAGTGCGCGGTGTTACGGAGCTGTTGTCAGTACCGGGCTACCGTTTAAGTAACCCTGACGACGAGATAGAGGTTCGGTACGTAGACCACACCGCAGGGTTTACGTCCGTGCAGAGTGTGGGCGGGGACATTGGCCGCCTTATCGTAGTAGCACCACTAGTCTAGGAGGTTCACAATGACGCGAGAACCCGTTATGTTCAGTGAGGTTGTCCGCGCAATGAAGGCGGGGCAGGAAATCCCCTACTCGGAGGACTGCACACACGTTACCAAAGACCGGCTGGAAAGCTCAGGTGAACAGATGTACCGGCTTTCCCAGACGGTAGGGCGGTTTGTGAAATACGACGTGCATGGCGGGCTAGTCGGTGAAGACTGTGAGCTAGTGCTCAGCGACCCGCTGCTGGAAATCGGCAAGGAAGTAGAGCTACACGGTACTACTGAGGTATACGACCAGTCTGGGGTTGTGGGTGAAAGTATCATCACCGATTCGCTGATAAAGGGCAGTTCCTACGTCAACGATGCGGTGGTAACGCGGGCAACTATCGACCAGAGCGTTATCAGCGCGGGGAGCTTCGTACATGATGCTTTCCTCAAGAACGTGAAAGCCGGGCCACACGTCACTATCCACGGGAACGCGGGAACAACGCCCCTGCATTTAGAGAACCTATACATACCCGGCTTCGTGGTCATCGACCGGCCCGGCCAGGTGCACCAGCTAGCACACCCTCGGAGCGGGTACCTGAATTGGGTAGCTATCGACACGCGCGGTGAGAAGGTACTAGGCGGGCAGTCCTTCATCCCCATTCGGGGGATTAAGGATATTTGCGAGTACCTGGAAAAGTATAGCCATCACTCACTGAGCGACAAGCAGGTTCAGGAGAACATCGACTTTGTGTACAGCCTGACTCTGCCAGAAAAGCCGTAATATAAATCACAGTGTACCATGTTGTTTACAAAGTAAACAGTATGGTACACTGTATGTATAAGGCAAAAAGCCTTACACACACCAAAGTCTAAGGAGATAGAAAATGTTGAAGGCAGTAGGTTCCGTAGAGGTAAGCCTCGATAAGGTCATTACCGGCGTACATGTCACGGGAGTTCATTACGATTCGGTATTTCAGACTGACTTTACCGCTCGCAAGGTTCTGTTCCCTGAGGGGTACAGCGCGCTTGACGCTCTGGATAATCCCGAAGAGTCAGAGAATATCATCCGTGAAGGTATCTTAGGATACCTTGACGAGCACGTAAAGGGTGAGACCTTCCAAGCTTCCTCGGGGTGCTTCTACCAGGTGAAGGGTTTTAAGGTTGATAAGTTCGGACTGTGGGAGGATGGTACCGCCTTCATAGTCTATCTGGAAGAGCTGCTTAGCGAGCGCTAATCACAGAGGATTCACTCAACAACCGGGGCGGGTAAACCGCCCGCCCCGCAACACACCACGAAAAGAGATACATAGAATGACTCCGAAAGACGCCGCCGCGTTCACCTGGTGGCTGGTAATTACGATTCTTGCCGTTGCAGGGGCTACAGCAACAGTGCTGATGATGTTCTCGGTAAACAACATCATGGAACAGGCTCTATGGTTAGCGAGTACCGGAGGGTGTTGTGCACTGGTGGGGCACGGGTTCACTACTGTTCTGGATATTTGGGAGAAAGGCGAATAAATGCTAATCAAAATGGGTAAAGCCACGAAGGACGTTCTCAAGGAGGGTATAACCCTCTACCAGGCGGCTCACAAAGCACAGACCAAGGCACCCGCGTTACTCGGGTTACTTTCGGAGAACTCGGCACCTGTACGGGCATGGTACGCATTCGACAAGGGTAGCCTGGTGTTTGCTAAGACGGACATTATGGCATTCATCAAAATTGCCAGGGGCTTCTATCTCGCACCGGAGGAGGTAGAGGGCGCTAAGAAATGGCTGGATTACGTAGCTCAGAGTACCGCCCTAGTGCCAGAATTTTATGAGGTCTACTCGGAGAACCTGGGGCACGTGGACTGTACGTTTAGCTACGACGACGCGGTATTTTGGGCCTCCATGCCAGGAAATGACGTTCTGGAGAATATACTCAAATATTCGGTGATTACGAGTGGCGACCAGCTAAGCTTGCTGAACCAGGTGAAGGCCCTGCACCAGGTAGCCGCAGAGTTCTATATGTCTGAAAAGCTTACCCCCTTCGACGCACAGTGTACGAGCCTAACTGACATGGCAGAGCGCCGGGCCGGGGGTATCTACTTAGCCGACCCTCAGAAGGACTACCTAGCGCACCAGGTTACGGAGTTAGGCGGGAACCTGACTCTGCTGACCGCCATTATCACGGGAGACACCGCCCGCTTGCGTGAGTTCGTTGCAGGCTCCATATCCAAAGGACACCCACGCGAATTTGAGCTTGCGAAACAAATTCTCGAAGAGGAGCTGCCAAGCATCCCCCGCTATCAGGTATCCCGCCTGTGGGATGGTGATTACGGGTTCTCAAATCCGCTCTGGATTTACATCAAGGCAGTAGAGAACATGGCGGAACTTGTGATGCGTTTCACCTAAAATAAATGTACAAAGTACATTACCATCTGCTATACTGAATACATAACCAAAAAGGTTATACACAATAGAAAAGACACCGCACATAATCACCGATAGCGGTAGCCCGGCTGGAAGGCAGGTATCAGAGTTCGACTCTCTGACCGGGCACGACCCGAAAGGGTTCTACACACTCAAGAGAAAGAGATAGGGAAATGCTAGACCTTCTACGTGCGGGAATTGCACTCATTATCTGCGGGGTTTGCCTCTTCACACTGGCAAATGCCCAGGCCAGCACCCCTGGAGCTATCGTCTTCGGGGCCTGGGTACTGGCGGCAATCAGCGGAGCATGGGCTGTCATTGAGATAGCCCGCTGGGGAACGGGTGGTTAGGTTGAGAAAGCGAATCCTTCCCCTAGTGATGATGGCGGTCATATGGGTAGCCCTCTTCGGGGCGACGGCATGGGCCTACATGCGCGAGACCTTCGTAGTAGAAGCAGAGACACACGGGGGAGTGGTGCTAGTAGCAGGTCTGATACTCAGCATCCCAGCCCTACAGCTGGTAGCAGACAGAAAGAACAAGTAGCTAAATAGGTATCCCAGACAGGCGGTTTACGGGGGTTCGAGTCCCTCGCTGGGAGCGAGCACCGAATAGGTGCCACACGAAAGACCAAGTACAGAGGAGGGTGCCGCAATGGCTACCATTTCGGAGAACCTGAAAATCTCACCGCTTACCCTGAAAATCGCGGAGCTGGCAGAGAAAGCAACCGGCCAGAACATCACCATTTCAGAAATCCCGAACACCCTTGAAGAAATCGGGGTATACAGCGTAGCAATGGGAGGTACCGAAATTGCACGGGGAACTATGACGTGGGAGAAGGGCAACGCTATTAACAGCGGCTGGGTACCAGCTCTACGGTATAGGCACCCTGAGGATGCTCCAGAGGACGGGCTCAGCAGGGTTGCTATGCGAATCCATAATAATCGGTACCCGATACACACCGGGGCGCTGGAAGAGCTAGACATCATGCTTTCGGAGCACCTGACCTACACCTACCACGATTAAGGAGACAGCGAAATGAAAGCCTTGAAATTCGTAGCACCGACATACGAGATACCGCGCGGGCGCAAGACACTGTACACAAAAACTGTTAGTAGCGGTGAGCGGATAGGCATAGTGGTGTGGCCCTTGAATCCACATGAAGGTACGACTCTCCAAAACGATATAGATACGGCCTTTAAGTCAGTGATTCTGGTTGAGACTGACCTCAAAGAGACAGACCTATGCGCACCGGTCATCTGGGAGATTCTGAACGGTGGCGTGAACCTAGAGATAATACGGGCGGTAGCATTGAAGGCCGCTACGGACGGTATCCTTAGACGAATGCCAGAGCTTGAGGACGACGAACGCACGGCCTACATTTGCCCGATTATCTCGCACGGCGGCGTGGGCTAAGAGCGGGGGTACGTGGTGGCGTGGGAAGAGTCCGACGCGTTGGACGTGGCCGAATACCTGGCAGGTGGCCGTGTTGAAATCCTGTGCGGACTGGTAGCCACAGGGGAAATGCACCCGTTAGAAAGCGCATGGTTGGGGGAACTCAGTTACTCGGACATAACAGGCGACACGGACAGTTACCGGCGGGTGGTGGAAGGCGAGTACCTAGCTACCGCAGTTGAGGACTTTACCGGGGAGGAGGTACCAAAACCCGAAGACCCGGAATATCCGGGTGCAGAGACGCTAGAGACCTTTACCAAGCTGGATTAGTACCAGCAGCCCGGCCCTGGTGGGCACGCGGGGGTTCGATTCTCCAGGCGGGCGCGGAAAATACACAACACTATCAGAAAGGTAAGAGGTCAAATGATGCCAGTTTCGCCGTGGGTAATGCCCATTCTGAAACTTTTGAAATGCCTAGCCTACGTGTTCGCCACATCTGTTGTGGTTATGGTACTAGCTCTCTTCTACGGGTTGATACCGATAGCCCTATTGGACGCGAAAAGCCTAGTACCAGCCCTTACGGTTTTCTACCAGGTCACGGGCGTTGTAGCCGCCGTGACCGTACTACCAACGCTAGGCTTCTTTGCACTGAAAAGCTATGTAGATGACATCGCCAAGGAGGAGATGTAAAGATGCTGACACATCTAGAACTCATGCCGTGGGTGCAGAAGGGCGACCCGGCGTTTTACAATCGCAAATTGGCCGGTCTGGATTTAGGCATGTCGGCACAGACTTACGGGATTCGCGTACCCACCAATTCGGAGAACGCGAAGACAGTACGCCTATCAAATCAAGACATCCGCGTATTGCGAGCTATCGGGAACGCGCTCGGCGGTAAGAAATGGCGGCTACGGAAAGTACGGCGCACGGCTCAAGGCTACTCAGTACGTGTACGCGGCCCGCACCGGGTACTAGCCGACCTGCTACGGGTAGGCGACGATAGGGCGGGAATAATAGCCGCCGAAATCAAAGCAACCCTGGGCATTGAATTTCACTGCTACGCACCAGACGGCACGCAGTGGCTGGCATAAGTACCCGAACACACCCCTACAATTGACAAAATACACACCTACACTGTAGACTGTATACATACCAAAAAATACTAAGGAGACAAAATGTCAGGGACTAACCTAGAGGAACCGGAATTACCGACCCTCTACACCAAAATAGCGGTAAACATGGAGCTGGGACGCTCCAAACAGCAGAACCTAGCGGCAATGCCGTTGCCCGTCGCCTACGTGAGGGCCGGGGAAGGGCGGCGAATGCCCGTGTACTCGCAAGCACAGGTAGAGCGGTTGCGTAAAATCTACGGCGACAAGCCACGGAAATACGCACCACGCAAGAAGAAAAAGAACAACACTACTCAAGGAGAATAGAAATGACAGCAGAGAAGAAGCCTCTGAAAATCTACAAGACCTACTACGCCAACCCGAACTACGACCCCATCGAACACGGCCCGGCTGTGAAAGCATCAAACGGCGCTCCGCGCTTCGGCACCAAATACCCCCTACAGTTCGCGGCACCGGAAATTTACCCGCCGTGGGCGCTGGTAAAAGACCCCGCGCCGTGGACTGAGACCATCCCCAAATATCAGTCAGTTCTTGACACTAGGGGCGTAGAAGCAATCCGGGCGCAGCTCCACGAAATCGCCGCCCAGGCGGGAGTCGATAAGCTGACAATTATGTGCTTCGAGAAAGACCCCGGCGACTGCCACCGTACCGCTTTCGCTGACTGGTGGGAGGAACACACGGGTGAGGTCATCGAAGAGGTACCGCCCAAGACCCCCGTTCGCCGCGCGTCCACAGTTGCAGTACCGCGAAAGACATTGTAGAATGTAATTACATTCTTGACGGCGAACGTGATAGAGAGAATGCCCAGCCGTCAGGGATGTACCCGGTAGGTAGCATAGGCGGCTAGGCCCGCGAGTCAATGCACCTCACAAGCCTGTGAGGGGATGGCGGTGCAAACCCGTCCCACCGGTCAAGAATATGAAGAGGCCCGCCACCACGGCGGGCTTTTTCTATACCCACACAAAGACAGGAGACACAATGACCGTGAACGACTACAGCCTACTCCCTACCCGCATACTGGGAGCAGTAGCTACAGAGACAGGGGCCGTGTACCAGCACCTAGCCAAAAAGACCGGCGACAAGGTACACGTGATTTTCACACCACAGCCACGGATAGGGGAAATGCTGAAAATCCTGGAAGAAATCCCCACCGCAAAACTCAACGCGGTCACCGTCATACCAGCCCCCACCGACCTGGTACACTCAACCACACTATCCCAATGGCTACGGGGCGGAACACCCGCAGACGCGGCACAAGCAATCAAGACCGCCCAAATCGAAGACATGCGGGCGGACGGCTCCCCCTACTGGAAGGCACGAGCCGACTACATGGACAGCCAAGACGCGCAGGAACTATACGGCGAATGGACTGCCGCCACCTTCGACGCACTAGAGGGAGCGCTCGACCACTTGCGCGACGCGGGCACACTCCGCATCCACGGCGACACACCCGCCCCCTTCGACGTAGCGGCGAACCTCATACAATCCTCGAAGGTGCCAACCATCACAATAGCCACCGTACTTAACGACGCACGCCACAAATCCATATGGGGCGAAAACACAGACCGCGCCACAACCAGCCAATGGGTAGAGGTAATACAACAGGCCCCACACTCGGGGCTTATCCTGCACGCGGAGAGCGACCTCGTACCAACGGAACACCGGCCCAAAGTAGCGGCGGCAGTAGAAGAGTGCAAAGCCATTCGGGCAATACTCACCTGCACCAGCGATAAGGCCGCCCTCTCTTCGCGGCGACTACACCAAGCACCACGGACAGACGCGGCAGGTCTAGCGCACAAGCTACCACCGGAAGACTGGACACCTACAGGAAACGAAAAAATCGAAATACGGCACGCTGACGCAGACCAATCCGTCGCATTCCGAAAAGCGGTGATGCACAGGTACACACCCCGAAAAGAGGCGTGTGACCTTTTCGTTTTCGCAGATGACTACCTGATAGGAGTCATCAACTTTTACTACCAGTTCGCCATACCGGGCGGAGACGCAACACCGAAAGCCTGGGAGTCCTGCCGTATCCACGTGAAGTACACCTACGGCGCGTACACCACCAACGGCCTAAACCTCACAAAATTTGTCACCATACTCAGCTGTCTCAAGCCACTAGCCGTCATGGCCTCCACCCCAAAATCCCGAATCTACGTGAACCTGCACAAAGGGATACGCACCACAAACAGGACACGCCACCCAGAAGCAAAACAGATGCGGGGGGTGATGGAATTTGAACACAGGCACAAAGAAAAAGACGGCACATTTAGGCTCAGCTACATCTACGACTGGGACACCGGAAAGTTCAAAGGAAAAACACCACAAGAACTGTGGGTGAAGTACGTCACGCAGTGGGTATCAGCACAAAACACTCAAAATGAACAGCACACCAACACAAAGTCAAGTGGCCGCCGTCGCCGGGGCCGCAGGAAATAGACTAGACTAAAAGAACGGGCGAACTAAGGAGAACACCAATCATGCCAAAAACCGCCAAAACACAAGGCACCTCAAATTCCGTCCGCGTAACCGCAGACAACGTGATGCACGGCACAATGCAAGTGCGACGCATCAACATTAAGCACCTCAAAGAACAAGAGGTGAACGCGCAAAAAATGCCACAGCACCAATTCGACGCACTGGTAAGGAACATCAAAAATGACGGCGAACTACAGTCACTCCCACTAGTCCACCAACCAGACGGGCCAAACGGCGAAATCCGCATTATCTCGGGCCACCACAGGGTACGCGCCGCCTACAAAGCCGGACTCACAGAGGTGCCGTGCATAGTAGAAACCGCCCCCCTAAGTCCGTCACAAATCAGGGCACGGCAACTAGCACACAACCAAATCCACGGAGAGTCCGACCCCAAACTACTCGCCCAAATCCTCGAAGAAATCGACGACGTAATAGAACTCACCAGCACAGGATTCACCGATACAGAACTAGAAGAACTCACCAACAACACCGTCCACAATGTGGACACACTCAGCACCGACCTAGGCGTTTTACCAGCCCCTACACTAGACACGCTGATAGTGCAAGTGACACCGGACACCAAAAAAGCACTAGAAACCCTCCAAGAACAGGTGTTCCACGCCACAATTGACCCCCACGAAGCGCTATCAAACAGCATCAAAACACTCAAAGACGCGGGATTATTGGACGGAAAAACGACCATAGCACCCGTGACACAAGAGAGCTATGACGCGATAACTCAGACACTGCTTGAAATTTCCAAGCAAGTTCAGATAAAGAACTTCGGGGTAGCCCTGGCACTATGCGCCGCAGCGGCAGTAGAAAAGTACGGCATCAACCTCAACGAAAACAGCGACAAATCAACGAACAAGGGGGAGACTGACTAATGAGCTGGCACCCTAGCGACACCCGCATGAAAGCCTACAAGGCCCAACTCGAAGAAGCCATACGAGACATCCGCGACCCCAAACACAACGGAGAAATCGGGCCAGCAAACGCGGACGACCTTAAGACCCTGCACGAAGTACAGAAAATGCAGGAAACCCTCGAAGAGCACGTAAACGCGGCTCTCGCAGAACGTAAAGGAATGCACCCCGCAGAAGCCTACCTCTACGTATGGGACAAACTACCCGGCGAGTCACCGGAAATGTTCGAAAGCTTCGTAAAATACCGCGACAGTGGAGGCTCCCGAAGCATCCAAGCAGTACACCGCGCCCTGCTCGAAAAATACAAGCAGGCCAAAGACCGCCAGGCACAAGGCGAAGATGTGGTAGTACCATCAAAACCACCCACACCCGCCACCCTAGCCAAATGGGCCAAACTCTTCGCATGGGCAAAGCGGGCGCAGGCATGGGACGCAGAGAGCGACCGGCTCACCCAAATATGGCACCTGGAGAAACGGCGCAACGCCATCAAACGACAGGCCGGGGCCGCGTCCCTGCTCATCGACAAAGCCATCAGGGCCGCCGCCACCCTCAACCCCGAAGAACTCAAGCCACAGCAAATCCCAACCTTCCTCAAGGTAGCCGCCGACATAGAACAAGCCATCTACGGGGTAGGCCGCGCCGGGGGAGTCATCGACGCAAACATTACGGCGACCTCCCACACTACAGCCCACACTACGAACATCACTGCCGCCATAGACACCAGCGACCTCACACCACAAGAGGCCGCCCTACGGCTACGAAGCCTCCAAGCTGAGATAGCACAGCGGCTAGATGCGGGAGACCCCCTCGGGGCACAGTCAGCCCTCGACGTAAGCCACACCTCAGCCTCCAGCGCGAGCGCCCTTCATGACAAGAAGAAGATGGGAGACCCTAACTATCGTGCCCGCTAAACAAAAAAAGAAAGCACCACTCACCGCCGCCACCATCGCCCGAAACACCATGCAACAGGGCACACAAAGCACACCCGGCGCATGGCACCCCACCGCCACCATGAGCGTTCAGCAACTGCAAGCCGAAGCCCACGCACTCATGCAGTACCTCCAGGAATCGGACACACTACCCCCCTGCACCCGGACACGGTGCGCGGGCTACCCGCACGACATCATCACCTGGCGGCACGACCCCAAACTACACGCCGCCGAAACACCCATCGAAGAAATGAAACTGCTTGACCCGGACACACGAGAGCGCCCACACATCACCTACCTATCCGAACGACTACACCAAGCCATCCTTGACGTAGAAAACGGGGCAAACCGCCACCTCACCATCTCCATGCCCCCACGCTCCGGAAAAACATGGACAACCAGCCAGGGGTTCCCCTCATGGGTACTACACAGGCACCCCGACTGGAAAATAGGACTTGTGTCACATTCACCCGAACTAGCGACCAGCTGGGGCCGCGACATACGCCGCCGAATAGAAGAACACGGCGAAAAAGCACCCCACGAACAACAGCTATTCCCCTTCGGAGTAGCACCAGACGCGGGGGCCGTGAGCCACTGGGAAACCACAGCGGGCGGTTCAGTCACCGCCAAAAGCGCACCCGGCCAATCCCTCACCGGGCGCGGGTTCAAAGTGCTCATCGCAGACGACGTGGTGAAAGACTACGCCGCCGCCCACTCGGAGGACGCACGAAACGCACTGTGGGAATGGTGGCAACAGAACACCCTAACCCGCCTGGAGCCGCCGTACCTACTCATCGTGGTCGGCACACGCTGGCACGAAGACGACCTCATAGGCCGCATCAAATCACCCGAAACAAACCCGCGAACCGACGAATGGGAACACATCATATTCCCCGCCTTCTCAACAGCCGCACCAGGCGAGACCGACGAGATAGGGCGCAAGCAGGGAGAGCCGCTCACCTCGCCACTCATGGAGCAAGTAGAAACCACCCACGCGGCAAACAAGCGGTGGAGCGCAATCCGCGAGCGCGTCGGCTCTATGGCGTGGGAGGCACAGTACATGCAACGCCCAGCAGCAGACACGGGCGGCATCATCCCCATCGACAAGCTCAAGTTCTTCACCACATCGGAGAGCGTTTACTCAAACCTCCCCACATCAGAACGAGAGAAAGTGACCTTGCTCACACCCTCACAGTGGGCGGCCATCACCACACCCTCGCAGGGTATTTGGGTAGACTCATGGGACACCTCATTCAAAGGCGGCGAGAACAGCGACTACACAGCAGGCCAGCGGTGGGTAAAACACATGGGCACCGGGCACAGGTTCCTCATCGCATCATTCCGCCGACGCTGTACCTACATTGAGGCCCGCGACGCAATGAGGTTGTGGGCGGGGCAGCTCCCACCCCTCGAAGCAACCGCAATCGAAAGCTCACTCTCGGTCACCACGCCCCAATACTCCGACCGCGTACTAACCCGGCTCATTGAAGAAACAGCCAACGGCCCCGCCCTCATCACCTCACTACAGAAAGAGGTAGAAGGCATCAAACCCGTAAACCCCAAAATGAGTAAGGAAGCACGCGCCCGCGTCATCACCCCAGAAATGGAGGCCGGGCTTGTCTACCTGCCACACCCACAAGACCCCACACTCGGGGGCGACTGGGTAAATGAGCTGCTCAAAGAATGGGTATCGTTCCCACACGCCAAACATGACGATACGGTAGACGCAATGACACAGGCCCTGGCACACCTCAAGGACGCAGTGCCCGGCTCAATCCACTCACCGAACGAGACCGGCGCGCGTATCCCACGCATGGCACCGTCAATGTACCGGCTACGCCGGTAGAATGGATGCATGAGCAAGACCCCATCATCCCAAACCAGTACCCTAGCCACAGCGGCGGGCCGTACCCTAGTCACCACACTAGCGGCGGCCCGCCTTACGCGCTTCGTAACCCGTGACACACTCGGCGGGTGGCTCATCCGTGAGCCAATCGCACGCGCTATGCAGAACTACGCACAGGCCGCCCTCACCAAACACCAACGAGAAGGACGGCCCGGACACCCAACACAGCCCTGGTGGTGGAAATACGAAGTGGGCCTGCACTGCAAATGGTGCGTAGGGTTCTGGCTTGCCGCTGGCACCATCGCCGCAGAAAAAGCAACACGCGGCACATGCGCCCGCCCACTCATCCGCACCATCGGGGGAGCGTTGGCACTGAACTACGTGACCGCACACCTGGAGACCCTAAGCGAGAAAATAGAGGAAACCGCCAATGACAACGAACAGTAAACGACTCAGCAGCTACGCCGCCGTGCGCCTACCCACCGCCCCACCCGTCACCCCCAAACCCTCCCCCTTCGTAGCAAACACCACACCGCCCACCAAACAAACAACCTGGGGCGAGTCACTGGTAGCGAGCGCCGCCACCATCCGCACAGCCTCACTAGGCACCGCATCATCACGGCACCTCAACGCACTCAAAAAAGCACAAGGCTCTGCAGTAGGGGCCGGAGGCTGGCAAGAAGACGCATGGGGGTACTACAACCTAGTGGGCGAACTACGGTCAGTACTCACCGGCCTAGCACACCAAGGGTCAGGCGCAATCCTCCAAATCACCCACCAGGAAGACGACGAATCAGAAGCCACCGTCGTAGAAGACTCGGACGTGCTCGAAGCACTCACCGACCTAGCACCCACACGCGCCACCATGACCGCGCTCATCGAACGCGCCCTACTAAACCTCGCAGTGGCCGGGGAGCTGTGGCTCATGCGCACACCAGAACAAACCCACCCAACGGGCGAGACCATACCCGAAATGTGGCGTATCTTCTCCATCTCGGAAATCTCACTTGACGGCTCCAAGGTAGTTATCTCAGAACTAGGCACCCCCTCAGGGGAACCGCAGAAATGGGAGCTGGATGAGGTTCAGCTAGTCCGTGTGTGGCGGCCGCACCCCCGCTACTCGGAGCAAGCCACCTCGGCCCTAGAAGGCGCGCGAACTGTATTAGCCCAGATAGTCACGCTCGACCAGTACACCAGCGCACAAGCAGAAAGCCGACTCGCAGGGGCCGGTATCCTGCTCACACCTCAGAGCGCAAGCACAGCGCTAGGCCAACCCATCACCGCCACACCAGCCAGCGACCCCTACACCATCCCCGAACAGGTAAGTAGCGGGGCGGACGAGTTCACACGGACATTGGTAGACAACATGGTGGAGCCTATCCGCGACCGCGCCTCGGCAGCATCTGTGGTTCCGCTAGTGCTCACCGTGCCGGATGAGTCGATTGACAAGTTCAAGCACCTCACGTTCCAGACACCGCTAGACGACACAGCCGCCAAAGTGCAGGAAGCATCCCTACGCCGCCTAGCCCTGGCGTTGGACTGCCCGCCAGAATTCATGCTCGGCACCTCGGGGATGAACCACTGGGGCGCATGGCTTATGCAAGAAAACACGGTGCGCACACACATCAGCGCGCCGTTGAACATACTCTGCCAAGCCCTCACCGAACAGTACCTGTG
>ERZ1699236.307-NODE-307-length-14341-cov-1.442451_pt1 | contig 14341 bp, 7 predicted proteins | sample MGYA00581538_ERZ1699236 | MGnify/ENA primary metagenome ERZ1699236 (study PRJEB42319, sample SAMD00040336) | human oral metagenome | material: saliva | host: Homo sapiens | study: EMG produced TPA metagenomics assembly of PRJDB4115 data set (Metgenomic analysis of... | reverse complement strand
CCATTAGGTACTGTTACAGCACCGGATTTTACGACGATGAAACGACCATTGTTGTTATATACATCATAGTTAGCAGCTTGTTTCACACCATCATAGCTTTCATTATAAGCAAACAATGTGGACACTTCACCTACGGATACATGACCAGTTTGTTGCATGGAACGCAATTTAGTTGCTGCTACAGAAGTTGGTTGTGTCATGTTAACAGTGATGCGTAAAGATGTGTTGTTTACGATTGCTTCCGTGATTACATTTGTTGTGAATACGTTGGCAATACCGTTACCAGCGCGGTTGTAAGAACTTGCAGTTTTTACTTGGTAACCATTTGTATATGCTGGTAAATCGAATGTATAAGAACGACCGTTCAACAATACGTCAAATGCGTTCAATTGGTTATTTCTGTATGTGGATACATAACCGCTGCCACTTTTGCTGAAAGTAAGTGTAGCAGGTGCATCTACAGCTTGTTGTTGTGGTGCGTTAGGGTTTGGAATTGGATCCATGATTTGCATGCCTACAGCTGTTGTTTGTGGAGCCACGAAGATAGGGTCGCCTAAATCTTTAGATACAGGCATTTGTTGGCTCATATCACCTGCTGTATAAGGAACAGCTGGCAATGGGGAATAGTTAGGACGCGGAGGCATTGCTACATAGCTTGCTTGTGCAACAGGTGCACTGTTTACAGGTGTGTATTCATATTGAGCTTGTTCTGCTGCAGCACGTTCATAAGCGCGTGCATTTGCATCCATAGATGCGGCAAATGCAGAAAAAGAAACTGTTGTTGCTGCCAATACGGCAAATACCGTTGCAATTCGTTTTGTATTCATAATAAAGACTCCTAATCTCACATTTTTACAAATAACACTTCATCTAGGTTTCATTATACATGATGAATGCTAATATGTAAATAAAATATAAACAAATTTAATTTTTTTAATTTTTGTAAACAGAATAAGGGAAAAATGAGAATTTGTCAAATACAATTTTAATATTCCATGGTGTACAATAGTATATATATTTATATGTCGTATAAATTATCCGTGCTATATATTTTGTTTTAGGGATGATGAAATATAAGCAGAATTACTAAATATAAGCATTGTTGTGGGAGGTAGTATGAGTATTACCATGTATTATGGTCGCGCTGGATCAGGAAAGACCTGTGCCGTATATGAACGCATTCGGCAGGTCATCACCGAGTGTCCTGGTGACCCTATTATTTTGCTCGTTCCAGAGCCAGCAACTTATCGCGTGGAACGGGAACTTGCGGAATTCATGCCTCAAGGCGGCTTTACGACGGTCCGCGTTGTTGGCTTTGGGCGGCTCGCCTATCAGGTGTATCAATCGATAGGCAATGTAAAGGCTCAGCAACAGAGTATATCTCAGTTGGGGAGAACCATGTTGCTAAGCCTTGTGATGAAACGAAAAGGGAATGAGTTAGGTCTATTGTCACAAGCGGCTAAACGGCCGGAGTTTTCATCGGTCTTGCAAGGTTTGTTTTCCGAGTTTCGCTCGTTTCGCATTGGACCTGATGAATTAGAATCTGGTGCGGACCGCGTATCAAATGGGGTGCTACAGAAAAAACTACGGGAATTGGCACTATGCATGTCGGCCTACGAAGAGGAATTGCAGCTTCATGGGCAGATTGATGGGGACCCTATCATGGACCTTGTTCATGCATTGCCACAGTCTCCATTGATGGAAAACTGTCATGTCTTTGTCGATGGATTCCACTGGTTTACACCGGTTCATTTTGAGCTGTTATATATGCTCTTTGATCTTGCTGTAGAATCGGTAATCACCGTTGATTTACCGGCTGATCCTAAACGTATATTGGCTAATAAAGGTCGTCATGGCATCTTTAATCGCTCCGTTGAAATCTTGGAAAATCTCCATATGGAATATGGAACGAAATTGTCCTTTCAGTCTTTTACAGGGCATAGAGGGATACCTGTATTGCAATCTTTAGAGGAAAATTTCTTTCACGGTAAGCACAATACTACGGCTGAACATATACCGCTTGTAAGCGCCTATAATCGAGAACGCGAAGCGGATTGGGTGGCTCGTGATATTCTTTCCTATATTGAAAGTAGCCCTAATGCGCGCTATCGCGATATATGTATTATGCTGCGTGAATCCGAAACCTATGGCGATACGTTGGAAAAGGTATTTACCCGTTATGGGATACCTCACTTTGGAGACCGTCAACGTCCTATGAATAATCATCCGCTTGGGGAATTGATGACGGATTTGCTCGGTATCGTTAAGCATAGTTATAGTCGTGACATCATGTTCCGTCTATTGAAAACGGATTTGACGCCTCTTAGTCGTGAAGCAGTAGATGAATTGGAAAACTATGTACTCGAATTCGGTATCGACCATCTACAGTGGGAACGGGATAATTGGTCCTATATGCGCCGTGTAACGGGGCTTTCAGACGAGGAACAACCGGATGCACCGAGACATGAGCGCGTGAATGCATCGAGACAGGCCATCATGGATATTTTGATACCTTGGTTTGATTTTGCTACGTCTAGCGATGCGCATACAGGGGCGGAATGGTGTAAACATATCTACAGAGTCCTCGAAGAATTACAAGTGCCTCAACGCCTCTATGAATGGTCCTTAGAGGCTGAACGAGATGGCGATTTAGAATCCAAGGCCAGTCACGAGCAAATGTACAATGCGGTCATCGGATACCTTGATGAAATGATGGTCCTCACCGACACGGAAACATTGACGTTGGATGAAATGATAGCCCTCTTAGAAGAGGCCCTCGACAATGTACATTACTCCATGATTCCTCCGTCCCTCGATCACGTAGCGATTACCACCATAGAACGGGCGTACAGCCAATCGTGGCCTCGGGTCTATGTGATGGGCCTTAATCAAGGTGTATTCCCACAAAATATGGGCGATGAAGGCTTAATCAAGGATAGAGAACGGGAAGCATTGGCTGAGGCGGGCATCGTTCTTGCGGAAGGCGCCTTGCCGAAGGCGTTTAATGAAAATTTCCTTCTTTATTTAGCGATGACGCGGGCCGAGCAGCATTTAACCATATCCTATGCAGGTTCCAATGATGAAGGGGAAGGACTTGAAAGTTCCCTCGTCATTAAACGATTACAATCCCACGGTTTCTGTACGTCCCCTATAGAGGTTCCTTTTACCATTCAAGACGGCACAGAAGATGAATACTTATGGCGTCCATATCAAAGTCTATCCCTATTATCTGAACGTTGGGGCGCTTTGTTTAGCGGTGTACCTGTATCACCATTATGGTGGGGCCTCTATAACTGGGCTCGCCATGATGGGGCCTACAGACCACGCTTAGAGGACGTGAGCCGTGGTATTCGCGACAATAATGATGTACCTGTTATTGCGCCGGAGTTAGTAACTGGTCTGTTCCTCAAACGGGGCTATATGTCTGGGTCGGTAACGCGCCTTGAAAAATATCGTCAATGTCCGTTTAAATTCTATGCTCAATATGGCTTGAAATTAGAGCCTCGCAAGGTTCGTTCCTTTGGGGCTCCTGAAATTGGTACCTTTTTACATGCCAATTTGGAGCGGTTGGGAACGCAACTATTATCCGAGCATAAGCAATGGCGTGATTTGGATGAAACGGCGCAACAAGAATTATGTGCTCGCGTAGCAGCGGATATATTAGAAGAAAACCGTTATGATGAGGATGAAAAGACAGCCTATGATAAGGCTATTGAAGAGCGCGTTGTGAGAACATTACAGAAAACGGTATCGCGCCTTGTTGATTGGTCTAGCCGGTCCTCCTTTGATACGATGTATTTAGAACAGGATTTTGGACGTCCCAATGGATGGGACTCTATTAAGGTATCCCTTGGAGATGATCGCTATTTACGTTTAGTAGGGCAAATTGACCGTATTGATGAATATAATCGTGATGGTCATACGTACGGTATGGTTATCGACTATAAATCGGGTAGTACATCGGTTAATGCACAAGAAATCTATTATGGCCTAAAATTACAATTGATGACCTATCTATTGGCATTAGAATCGGCTTATAAGAAACACCATGATCAACCGATGAAACCGGCCGCTGTGGTGTATACATATGTAAAAAATCCACGAACGCCAGCGGGTGAGCCTGTGTCTTATGAAGAGGCCAAAGCCTTGGCGGATACAAATGGGGCCCTTAATAATAAAGGGTATTTTACAGATGATATCGACATGTTGGAAAAGATGGATAAAAATTTGCTCACCTATAAGAGCAAGGGCCCTTATGTGCCCGTTCGTATTACGGGAAAGGGATCCATTCATTCTGGGGATATGAAAATTGTTAAATCCTCCGGCGACTTTGATATTATGTGCCGCTATACGGAATCGATTATGGCGGACACCGGTTCTGCCATCGGTAAGGGAGAATTCCCCATTGCTCCCTATCAGTTGAATAAGGCCATTCCTTGTTCCTACTGCGATTACAAGACCGTGTGTCGCTTTGATAATGAGCGCAATCAATACAATTATTTGAGCGCTCTAAATGAGGCGAATGCCCTTGAAAAAATGCGCGATGCCCTCAATGGTTCATCTGGACAGACTGAGGCTAACGCTGATTTTTGTGAAAGTTCTAATACCGATAGTTCTATGACAGGAGGTGACGATAATGGGCGTTAAATGGACACCGGAGCAGGAATCTGCCATCATGTCCCCGAAGGATAGTAATCTAGGGGCTCAAACCTTGCTCGTCGCCGCTGCTGCTGGTTCTGGTAAAACGGCGGTTCTTGTAGAGCGTATTATTACGCGTTTGAAAGATATGGAGAATCCTTTATCCGTACAAGAACTGATGGTTGTTACCTTTACGAAGGCCGCTGCCGCTGAAATGAGCGCTCGTATTGGCGTCGCCTTAGCTAAGGCCATGGAATCCACCGATGATAAAGCGTTACAAGCGCGCCTAGAACGACAACTTAATCTATTGCCATCGGCACATATTTCGACATTGCACTCCTTCTGTCAGTGGGTGATTCGCTCTTATTTTTATAAATTAGATATACCTCCAACGGCCCGCATCGGCAATGAAGCGGAAATGGCTCTCTTAAAACAAGAGGTGTTAGAGAACCTTTTGAAAGAAGCTTATGAACATAATGAGTATGGCATCTTTGATTTGTCCGATTTCTTTAGCGATGATAAATCTGATGCAGGATTGCAAGATAAGGTGCTCAGCCTCTATGAATTTGCCATGTCTCAATCGAATCCTGACGGGTGGATGCGCCATGCCGTAGAACCATATAAGGCCGCTCAAGAGCAGGATTTACGAGATACCTTATGGGGCCGTGCTATGTGGGACGACCAACAGACAGAAATCGACCGCATTGCAGACCGCATCGAACAGATGGAACCTTTACTTGAAAGTCCTGTAGGACCTAAGAAATGGGACAAGGTGTACCAAGAACAATTAGCCGCATTAGCCCAATTAAAAGGGGCACAGACTTGGTCCGATATGGTCGATGTATGCCGTAACTTAGATACCTTTACAAAAGCAAGTTTTACAAGCCTTGGCAAAGCCTTAGAAAAGGGAGAAGTCGATGGTGCGTTAGCAGACGAATTTAAATCGCTAGGCTCTCAAAACAAGGATAGTTTAAAGGGCATGAAAAACGGTCTATTTCATATTGATGAATCCGTTCTGCAACAGCAATTTAAAGACCAATATCCGCTCATTCATAACCTTGTAGAATTGACTATCGCCTTTCACAAAGCCTATGATGAGGCAAAAAAAGAGCAAGGTATCATGGACTTTAGCGACTTGGAACATCTCTGCTTGGCACTTCTCGTGGAACCAGGTACAGAAGATGATCCTCAACCATCCGAAGTGGCCCTTGAGTTACAGGATACGTTCAAAGAAATCATGGTGGACGAATACCAAGATACGAATGGTGTACAAGAAACTATTATCAACCTCATTTCCCGCGTGGATAATCGTTTTTATGTAGGCGATGTGAAGCAAGCCATTTATAGTTTCCGTATGGCGGATAGTTCGTTATTTATGAACAAGTACAATACGTATGGGCTCATGAATGATGCCGTAGAGCGCCGCATTGATTTGGCGAAGAATTTCCGGTCTCACGAAAATATTTTGACTACTACGAATTTTATTTTCTACCAAATTATGACCCAAGAGGCAGCGGAGCTTGATTATGGCGAAAAAGAATCGCTTATACCGGGCCGTATCGTAGAAGAGGCGCCATCCGATTGGGTGGGCGGCGCTGTAGAATTACATCTCTTGGATACGAGCGATACGAATCGTTCTGACGAAACCGATGGTGATTCCGAAACCGCAGGCGATGAACCGGAGAATAATGAGCGAGAACTGGATTTTATCATCCAAAAAATCAAGGAATTACACGCCTCGAAGAAACAGGTGCAAAATGCGGATGGCTCATTCCGCCAAATTCAATGGCGCGATTTTGCCGTATTGCGTAGGTCCCTTGCTGGGTGGGGCACACGGGCCGTAGCAGCTATGCGCCAAGCCGGTATTCCAGCCGTTGTTAATGAACGAGATGGCTATTTTGAAGCGCAAGAAATCCAATTGCTCTTGTCCTTGTTACAAATCATCGACAATCCTGAGCAGGATTTGCCGATGGCCGCCGTATTGCATTCAGGACTTGTAGGGCTTGATGCCAATGAACTCGGTGCATTGCGCCTTACCGGGGACGGCTCTTTATGGTCTGTTATGCCTCTCTATGCAGAACAGGCTCAAGATGAACGTTTGCTCCAATTCATCGCTCATATCGAGCGTTGGCGTACATTGTCTCGCCGTCATGGTGTAGCAGATCTATTGTGGGATATTTACGAAACATTAGATTACGTGAACTACGTAGGCGCCATGCCGAATGGCCTCGTGCGGCGCGCCAATGTGATGGCCCTCTATGAACGGGCTAAGGGATTTGAATCCTCCGGATTCCGAGGGCTCTTTAGGTTCCTTCGCTTTGTTGAAAGCTTACGCGATAGCAATCAAGATATGGCCGTTGCCAATGTAGTTACCGAAGCAGATGACGTAGTGCGCCTTATGACCATCCACAAAAGTAAGGGCCTTGAATTCCCTGTTGTATTCCTGTCTGGCGTACAAAAGAAATTCAATACCATGGACTTCAATTCACCATTATTGGTCGATAAAAATGGCGGTATCGGATTAAAGGGCTATTACCCAGACATTCGCGTATCCTATCCGTCCATGCCGTGGCTCTATTGTAAATCCATCAAATCGGATGCTATGAAAGCCGAAGAACAGCGTATCCTTTACGTTGCATTGACACGGGCACGGGATAAACTATTCTTGACCGGATATATTAACAAGGAAATCAAAAAGGAAAAGGGCGTTGGCGCTCATATAAAACATGCGGCCTTGACGCAGACCCAAGCATTAGGTGCCGATCTAATCAAAGCTGGTAATTCCTATTTGCATTGGCTACTCATCGCCTTCGCCCGTCATCTAGATGGGGGTGCACCACTTCGCAATATCATTGAACTCGAAGGAGAAACAAATTTTGACTTGCTCGACCGTCAATGTCAGGTAAAGGTAGAGATTCATGATGGTTCTCTTTATGGAGATTTAGATTACAAGGCTGATGTGGATGAAACGACTATCAATACGGTTCGCGTATTAGGTAAGGTAAATGATGTAGCATTGCCAGAGGAAATCGTACAGCGCTTTGCTTTCACCTATCCAAATCTTGTAGCCGCCAAGACGACGGCTAAGATTTCTGTTAGTGAATTGAAACGACGATTTGCCGAACGTGATGCGGAGGCCGTATCGGCTACAGATGTATCGATGCAACAGAAACCAGTAATATCCTGTGATATAACTGAGGATACGACTGGTGAGAATGCCATATTAGATACAAGCATTCCTACTATTAGTGAAACGGAGCTAGCCGATTCCGTATTTGGTCGTAAACCACTGGCTATTGCAGCAGCTGATGAGGTCGTAACGGGTGCGCAATGGGGCACATTGATGCATGAAGCGATGCAATGGCTACCTGTTAAAAAGTATACGCAAAAATCCATGACAGATATGCTCGATTCATTGCAAGCAGAAGGTAAATTTAGTGATGAGGAACGCAGTCTATTAAGTGATCGTAGCTTATATGGATTCTTTAACTCTGATCTTGGCCAGCGTCTCATTGCATCAAAACGAGTGGAACGAGAATTGCCGTTTAGCATGCTCTTTGACGGTAATCGGGTATATCCTGCTGTAGAGAATGGTGAGCGTCTATTCTTACAAGGGATTATCGATACAGTTTTTGTAGAAGATGATCAATGGGTCCTCGTGGACTATAAGACGGACCGCGTTAAGAGTGGCGATGAGCTCATTCGTCGCTATAAAATACAAATGGACCTCTACAAAGAGGCCCTAGAACGATTGACAAATATGCCTGTGAAAGCAAGTTATATTTATAGCTTCCGCTTGCATGAAGCGATTCTGTGTAAGCACATATAAGACAATCTATTTAGCATAATACGAACCCCCTTTACTGGTTTATCAGCAAAGGGGGTTCGTATCGCTTAGAGAAGCGGTTTTTTCTTTTGATGTTTTGTCGGTGCAAATACTTTGAGGACCCGTGGTAATACCTCAAGGTCTACAGGCATATAAGGACCTGCGTCACCATCCATGTTGGTTGGTAAATTATCTATATTGCTCAATAATTCGATATGAGCTTTTTTGACTGTTAATGTCGTTGTATTGCTAGAGTTATAGATGGCGCCACTTAGGATAAGAGGTAGAACCTTGAAGATGTCGAGGATAAAGTATTCTTTAAAAATAACGAGGCGCATATACCCATCGTCTACGGAAGCCTCTGGCATAAAGCGTTCAAAACTAGACACTACGTTGGTGAGTAGGGCTAATACAAGTGGTGATTTGCAAATGAAATCATCATCTTCCGTTTGAATGCGGTATGTATAGTCCTTTGTGGTGAAGAGGGCTTGACCGGCGCGCAAGAAGTAGGCCAATGGACCTAAGATGCGCTTTTCCTTTGGCGTTACCTCTTCGATAACCTTTGGAATGACACCGGCTGCAATGTTATTGCAGAAGTATTTATCGTTGCAGCGACCAATATCGATGGAGCGAACTTGGTTGATATCGAGGCGGCGAATCGCCTCTAATGGTCGTTGTGGAATGCCGAGAGCACGAGACATATCGTTGACGGTTCCTACCGGAATAAAGCCAAAGGTTGCTTTGAAACCACCTTGAGCGATACCATTTACCGTTTCATTAACGGTACCATCGCCACCCATGCAGAAAACGGCGTCAAAACCATCTTCACAAGCAGCCTTTGCAAAACGGGTTGCATCGTCGGCACCGGTGGTAAATTTAACTTCAATTGTGTCAAAAAGGGTGCTCAATTTCCACTGTAAATCAAGGGCGTATCGGCGTGCTGCACCGCCGCCAGATACAGGGTTAATGATAACCAAACAACGACTCATAGGGGTAACTTCCTCACTTTTTAACTGTGACTATCTTGAAATTGACAGTCATATGTACGGGACTTATAATTATAGGGTATACAATTATTATATATATATGTGTTCGTATATAAAAATGCTTACATTCTATTATACTCATTTTAGGCGTTCATTGAAAGTATGAAAGCGTGTAAACATTAGAGGGGACCTAAGGCTAGAAATATGACAAAAGACGTGAAGGGTACAAAAGAACCAAAAGATGTGTATCATTTTTCCGCTGTAGATTCAATTGAACGATTGCCTTTAAGTGAACAAGTTTATGTGACCTTGAAACAGGCTATTTTAACAGGGGAGCTATTACCGCAAGAAAAACTAAATGAAGTTAAGATCGCAGAACAGCTCAAAGTCAGTGCAACGCCAGTTCGCGAAGCTTTCAGAAAATTAGCAAAAGATAACCTTGTTGTTATCGTGCCATGGAAGGGTGTTACGGTTAAGGCGGATACACCAGAAGAAATCGTGGCGCTATATCAATGTCGCGAGGTTATGGAAGGTTTGGGGGCGCGTTTGTGTGCTCGTCACGCTACGCCAGAACAAGTGGCAGAGCTTAAGGAATTATGCAAGGAAATGCATGCCATTGAGGACGCTACGGCACGCGTAGAGGTTAATAGCCGATTCCACAGCATGATTGCTCAATTCTCCGGCAATGATCGCGTTGTGGATTACTTATTAGATTTCCGTGAACGTGTAAATCGCGATATGTACTTGAGCTCCTTCAATGCAGTGCGCACTCATGACTGCGATGACGAACATGATCATATCGTAGACGCTATTGAACGCCATGACGAAGTGGCTGCAGAAAATGCGATGCGTCAACACATCAATAATGCTTTTATCTTTAAGCGGGCTAATGCGGAAATACAAGATAAAAAATTAAGCCCCAAAATAAAGGGGCTTTTTATTATGCGCAATTTTTGCGCAAAAAGCATTAAAATACTTATAAAAAATGTTCATATCATAAACTTATATAATGAGTGTAAAAAGGTTATAAATGTTATTAAAATAGTATTTAAAGACATTTAATAGTTTTCTATCGAATTTAAAAATTAAGTATTTTTTGATATATTCCATTATATCTCATAATATTAAAAAGCCTGTTAAATAGGGGTCTAACAGGCTTATTTTTATTTTTGCGTAATATCTGCGCAAAGGTTATTTAATTTTGTTCTAAGATCTAATTTCATATTTTCAGTTACGTGAGTATAAATATCTAAGGTAGTATCAATTTTTGAATGACCTAATCTCTCAGAAATAACTTTAATCGGCACTCCAGCTTCAACTAATAAAGCAACGTGAGTGTGTCTGAACATATGTGTAGATAGTTTTACTTTTTTTAAGTTGTAACTAAGTGTTGAAATATTAGTGTTGAATAAAGTCTCTGAAGCACTGATATATCGCATTAAAATATTTAAGGTTCTATCGTCGATTTCAATTGTTCGTACACTAGATAAAGTTTTAGGCGATGTGAATATTCCTGAAGTGTGTTTAGTTTTATTTACACTAAGCGTCTTGTTTTTTATATCAATATCTTTTGGTGTAATTGCCAGTAACTCTCCAACACGTAATCCTGTTAGTAGTTGAACTGTTACAAAATCTTTAGTGGTAGGGTGGGTAATTGATTCTAACACTTCTTGAATTTTATTAGTTTCTATATATTTAATTTTTTGTTTTTCTTTGAATTTATCTTCTTTAGATAATGTATATTCAAGATTGATATTAAATGTTGGAACATAGTAAGATTTAATAAATTTAAAGAAGATGTTAAAGATAGTTTTAATTAATTTAACGTGACCTGGAGAATACGTTTCTCTATATTCGATTAGTTTTTTCTCATACTTTAATTTAGTGATATCGTGGAGATATAAATCATCCTCTAGTAACTTAAGGCAAATCTCATAAGAAGTCAGAGTGTTAATACTCACAGCGTTCTTTTTGATCTCCAAAAATTCCTTTTTATAATATCCGATTGTTTTTAATTCTATTTTATCTTCTAATTTTTCTCTAATTTTTTGTTGTAATTCCTCGTACGCTTCTTTCTCTGATGCACGTGTTTTATTAGGTTTAACAACGGTTATTCGTCTGTATTTTCCTTCTTTGTCCTTATAACCTTCTGTGAATTGCCATTTCCCATTTGGTAATTGTCTTTTTTGCATAATAAATACACATCCTTTCTTGTTAAAATTAGATGTGTATGATATACTAATAATGTAGTTTGGTGTATATATCATACACATTTTCTGAGATATTGCCGTATCTCATTTTATCCTTTACTCTTGCCGGAGTAAGGGATTTTTATTTTGTCTAAACTGGTGGAATTCGACCAGTTTAAAAGAAAAAACCGTCAGTAACTAGTTACCAACGGCTGAGAGCATTAAGCTCTAGTGAAGATTTGCGATAGATATATTTAAGTATCTATGTTAGTAACTTAATTATATTATAAATTATGAGGAAAATCAACTTTAATTTTATTATGCTCCTAACTGAGCTTTTAATCTTTTCTTATCTTGAAAATTGATAATATTTACACCGTATTCGTTTAATGCTTCTTCATATTCTTCTTTTAATTCTTTATATCCGTCGGAACTGATAATGATTGACAAGCTTTCATTTCTTCCATAACTTTTTATTCGATTTTCTGTTGTATCTAGCCAACTAGCAAGTATAAAATGTAGTTTTTCTTTTGTTAGTTTATTATGAACTTGAACTAATTTGTATCTTCCTTTTGACATCATTAAAAAATTAAATTTATGTTCTAATCTCGATTTACCAGTTATAGATAAATCAGGGAATACATTATAGTCTGTGTTTTCATAAAAATAACTTCTTACATCATCTAAAAAGTGAGATTGGACTGTTTGTGGATGTAATAACGATAAGTCATAAACATTAAGAAGTACTTGTGTCATATCGTGTATTGCTTGCCCTAAATTATTTCTTTTGGTTTTTTTTATTATTTCTTCACCGATTAATTCTAATCCATTGTAATTTAATATAGCCTTTAATAAATGATGACGTTTATTTTTTTTTGTTAAATCAATTCCATTTAGTTGTAAATCCCAAAGAGTAAATCCATCATCAGTGAGAATATAATAATTTCCATCATATTTTATTGTAAAAGAAATACCATCTCCGTAGGTGTTAACAAAAGGTGTGATTACCTCTTGACTGTCTCCTTCCAATAGATTAACATGTGTATTCTCTTTTATGTATTCTATATAGGAATCTTTTATTTCTTTGCTATCCATTGTAAGAACACCTCCTTTTTACTTTATTATATAAGATTTCTTTGTATTTGTATAGAAAGATTATCGTTTTTGTCAGTGTTTGAGAATTTTAATATAGATTCTAACATTGTTATAAAATCATCAGTATTCTTAATATTTTCATAAGGTAACGGATAGGCTTTGTAATGAGTCTGACCGTCATTTTTATCTAAATACTCTTGTTCAGAAAATATATTTATTCTATTACCTCGTATTATTTCACCATCAGCGTTTTTATGGAAGTTGTTATTTAAATTGATCCTGAATAACGTATGATTATAACGAACTTCTCTAAAGTTAAATACTTTACTTCTTAATGAATACTTGTAAGATAAAATGAACTTTTCACCTGATGTGGCTTGAATTTGTATGTTACCATGTGTTTTTTCATCTTCTTTTATTGCTTTTTTATAAAGTTTTTCTTTTTCTACTTCTTGTTTAGAATTTGTAGCTTTTTCATAACTTGAAATTGAAGATTTTTTAATTCCAGCATTTTGCATTTGTTGTTTCAAAACATCCATATATTGTTGATTTTGATTGCTTTGTGCATTTACTGTTGTACTTGTTTTGCTTGCTTTGGCTGGTTTTTTCGGTTGTGCTGCATTAACCGCTAAAGTTGTAGCCAAAAATAACAAAACTGATAATATCTTTTTTTTCATAACTTCTTTCGCATAAAACTTTAATATCCTATGCTCTCCTTTCAAATTTTTTCTAACTTCCTTGCTACATTTTACCATATTTTCAAAAAATTATGTATCTTTTTTTGGATTTTTTAGTCTGATTCATTCAAATATTTTGCCACATCTTTTGCATAATAAGTAATAATTGCATTTGCTCCAGCTCTTTTGAAGGCATACATTTGTTCCATAACAATTGCTTTTTCATCAATCCATCCTTTCAAGGCGGCAGCTTTTGTCATCGAATATTCTCCGGAAACGCTGTAAGCTATCACTGGTACATTAAAATTGTTACTCACTTTTTGCATAACATCTAAATAAGACAAGGCTGGTTTTACAATTATAAAATCTGCTCCTTGCTTCAAATCTTCTCTAACTTCATCAATCGCATCTTTTGAATATCTAAAATCCATTTGATAAGTTTTTCTATTCCCAAATTTTGGTGCAGAATCTGCTGCATCTCTAAAAGGTCCATAAAATGCTGATGAATATTTAACCGCATAAGACATCAATGCCACGTTATGAAAACCATTTTTTTCAAGAACTTGAGAAATTTTTTGAATTCTTCCATCCATCATATCAGATGGTGCAATTACATCTACTCCTGCTCTTGCATATGATAACGCTATTTTTCCTAAAACTTCCAACGTTTCATCATTTTTCACATAACCATTTTCATCTAAAATTCCACAATGCCCATGACTCGTGTATTCACAACAACAAACATCTCCAATAATCAAAAAATTCGGATAATTTTTCTTAATATATCGAATTGCATTTTGAATGACTCCATCTTCTTTGTAACTTTCAGTTGCACATTCATCCTTATGCTTAGGTATCCCAAACAATAAAATTGAATTTATTCCCAATTCCACCAATGCGTCTAATTCTTCGTCAATTCTATCCAACGAA
>ERZ1699236.306-NODE-306-length-14344-cov-1.606668_pt1 | contig 14344 bp, 8 predicted proteins | sample MGYA00581538_ERZ1699236 | MGnify/ENA primary metagenome ERZ1699236 (study PRJEB42319, sample SAMD00040336) | human oral metagenome | material: saliva | host: Homo sapiens | study: EMG produced TPA metagenomics assembly of PRJDB4115 data set (Metgenomic analysis of... | reverse complement strand
TGTCTTTCTCAATCAAGAGGAAGTCTTTTTTCCTTTTGCCAAAATCAATGCTCTGCGTTACTATCTCCACATCAATGGAGCAGTCAATCGAGAGGAGATTGCAGGAATCCTCTGGGAAAACAAGGACAATCAGACCGCCAAAAAGAATCTGCGCAATACAATTTATCAAGCTAACAAGCTACTAGGTGGGGAATGGATTGTCGCTCCCAACCGAACTGTTCTGTCGCTTAATCCCGAGTGTGCGATTGAAAGTGATGTAGAACTTTTTACGGATCATCCTGCGGAGCATCTGTCTCTCTATCAGGGGGATTTTCTGCAGGGCTTCTATCTCAAGGACAGCGAGGCTTTTGATTACTGGGTGTCTAAGATGCGGACGCGATATGAGCAGCTTTATATCCAAGCCTGCTACCAACAGCTGGAAACAGAAAAAGATCATCTGGATTTGGAAGAAGCTGAGCGGAATTTGCGCCGCTTGATCAGCATTGATGAGTTTGATGAGAAGAACTACCATCTGCTCATGAAGCTCTATCAGGATCATGATCGGCCTGGCAAGGTGATAGAGACTTATTATAAATTGGTCAATATTTTGGATAAGGAACTGGGCATTAGTCCTACGGAATCTATCCAACAACTATATCATGAAGTGCTTGCCAAGGACCGTAGCGAGCGCAAGACCAAGCAGTTTCTGCGCAATACGGACCACTTTTTCGGGCGGGTCGATGAAATCAAGCGTTTGGAATCTTACTTTTCTAAGGTGATAGAGGCTCAGGAGGCGCGTGCTCTGGTCCTAGTCGGTGGTACTGGTATCGGAAAGCGGACAGTGACTCGTCAAGTACTGGCCAATCAGACCAAGTATTTCCAGATTGTCATGGCTGAGTGCTTCAAAGAAGAGATGAAGGCAGAGCTGCTGCCTTGGCGTGGCTTGCTGGACGGACTGGGCGACTTGGTTATTCAGCACCAGATTCTCTCTATCAGTCAGTGGCAGGTCATTTTGGAGAGTTATTTTCCCATTTTGACAGGAGGCGCTTCAGATCTTCAGTTGGATGCGGACAAGCTGGCTCAGTTTGTGGTAGATATTCTGCAGAAGATTTCTAAGAAAAAGGCTTTGATTGTCTTGATTGAGGACTGTCACTGGATGGATGAGGCCAGTGTTGCTGTCTTGGAGCAGGTCATGAATCATTTGACTGGCTATCCTGTGGCCTTTGTGCTGACCAAGCATCTGAGCACCCCTTCTTATTTGGAACATTTTTTCAATCACCTGCTGGTACGCAATAAGCTAGGCTTTATTGAGTTGCAGCCGCTAAATTTTAAGGATAGTGTTGCTTATTTGCAATCACAGGCGGGGCATTTAGCCATATCTGAAGCAAGCCTTGAGGATATTTATCGGGTCAGTCAAGGCATCCCTTTCTTCCTATCGGAGTATGCTGAGCAGCTCCTGCGAGGCGAGAAGTTTCATCCGCTGACTCCGGCCATCAAGGCCAAGCTGTCTCTGAAGTTGGATTATCTGAGCAGCCAAGAGGAGGAGTTGGTAGACTATCTGGCTTGCTTTAGGGCTCCTGCGTCGGTTTCGCTCTTAGCTAGGCTACTAGGTTTGCCGATGGAAGAAGTGGTCGAAATCACTGAGGAGTTTGGACAGAAGCAGCTGTTGATGGAAGAGGAGCAGGGCGAGGAATTAGTAGTGCGGTTCAGTCAGGAGCTTTTGAGAATCTACGCCTATGAGCGCCTGTCACTTGCCAAGAAGCGAATGCTGCATCACCAGATTGCCCAAGGCATGGAAGACCAGCTGGGAGACTCTCTCCATCATGCCCAGCTGCTCAATGAAATCACCTATCACTACAAGATGTCCAAGCAGCCGATTAAGTCTCTGGAGTACGAATTGCATTATCTTGAGGCCACTCTGCAGTTTCATCACGAGCTCTTTCCGATTTATTCACGGGAGTTTGGCTTTATCGAAAAGACGGATGATAGCAATCAGTCCGCGGTTTTAGACCAGTTTGACCGTATTCGTCGGGAGATAGAGGGCTTAGAGAGAAAACACCAGAATCACAAGGATTTTCAGCTTTTGCTTCTTCGCTTTCTCTATCTAGAAGGGCGCTATGCTATCCGGACGGGGAATTACCAGCAGGGGATGGACAATATCCAGCAGGTGATTATTTCCGCCAAGGAGCTGCAGCAGATGGATTTTCTCCTAGAAGGCTATCGGCAGATGATTTATTACTGCATCCAGACGGAAAATATCCCAGAGATGCGCTACTATACGGAACTGGCTCTGGATGCTTCGGTCCAGGCCAACAATCACGAAGCCATTGCCATCAATCTCCGGCTCAAGGGGCTGTATCATCTCATGATTGGGGATGAGGAGCAGTCGCTCCACCACCTCTACCAGTCTATCGACTGTTTCAGCTTGACGGCTTCGCTGCGTTCCAAGTACTCGATTCAGATTGCGGCGGCTCTAGACTATTTGGCAGAGATTGAGCAGATTCGCGGGAATTTTACGGCATCTCTGGCTCATCAGAAAGAGGCCATTAAGCTGACGGAAAATAAAACAGCAGAGCCTTCGATTTTTGCTTTCTACATCGGCTTGGGTATGACCTATTATCAGCTGAAAGATTATGAGCAGGCGGAGAGGATTTTCCTCAAGGCGAAAACAGCCTTGAAATCTCTCAGCTTCCCTTGGAAAGAGACCCAGTTGGAAGTGTATTTGGCCTTGATTGGCTGTGAGAAGAGAGATTACCAGCCAGTGCTTGATCTGCTTCGGAAAAAGGATAGCCTCATTAGTCGCTATGGCAATCCGCGGGACAAGGGGCTGATCTACTATCTGATGGCTGTGATTAAGCATCAACTGCTGACTGGCAGCTTGCAGCAAGCAGACTTTGAAGACTTGCTAGATCAGGACTTTGAGACCTACTATGAAACGGCCAAAAGCCAGCTCAATCCCTACCGAGATCGGCACCAACTAAAGGAATTAGAAAACTTACGCCAAGGTCTATCTCAGGCATTAAACACAAAATAAAAGAGGATGAACTCTATGTTCGTCCTCTTTTGATGTTTGTAATGAAGTTTTTAAATGCCTATCAGTCATGGGCTTGTGCCCAGACTTGGGTCAGGTAAAAGACAAAGCTGGCAGCCAGATTGGCCGTATGGTTGTCTATATCGTGAGGTGGAGAGACTTCGACGATGTCAAAGCCGATTAGCTTGCCTGACGCGGCGATGTGCTGGAAGACCAGAACAGCTAGATTGGGATCCACACCGAGAGATTGAATGGCACTAACACCAGGAGCGGCGCCAGCTGCAAAGCAGTCAATGTCAATGGTTAAATAGACCTGCTCCTTGCCAGCCAGAAAAGTATCAACCGCTTTACAGACTTCCTTGTAACCCATTTGGTAAATATCCATTCCAGTCAGAAACTGGATAGCCTTGGATTTTGCCACAAAGTCAAAGAGAAAGAGATTGTTATTGTGCTCCTGAATCCCTAGGATAAGGTAGTTAAAGGCCTGCTTCTGAGTCAGAGTGTCATCGAACATCTGGCGAAAGCCGGTGCCAGAGTTAGGACCAGTCTGGTCATAGGGACGCAAATCAAAGTGAGCATCCATATTGATAACGGCCAAGTCTTGGTCAGATGCTAGTGATGACTTGAGGCCTAGATAGTGGCCGTAGGCTGTTTCGTGGCCGCCTCCTAGGACAATAGGCCGGAGATTGAGCTCTCGCAGACGTTTGACTGCCCGAGCCAAGCTTTGCTGCAGCTGCTCCAGAGAGCGGTTAGGACCGTCAATATCGCCAACATCAAAGACTCGGACGTTTCTGCCAAGATGCCAAGGAAGCTTGGCCAGCTGAGTTCGGATAGCTTGTGGTCCTTCGACAGCCCCCACTCGGCCGTGGTTGATATAGACCCCTTTGTCACTCTTGAAGCCAATCAAGGCAAAGTTGACGCCGTCAAAGGGTCTTAAGTTAGGGTCGTTTAAGTCCAAAAACTCAATAACCATCCCCCATTTGGCAGCATATAAATCATCATCCAGTCTCTTATGATAATAGCTGTTATCTAGCTGATAGTAATCTTCTAACATGATTTTATCCTTTTCCATAACGATACTTGCGACTTTATTATAAGAGTTTCCGCCAAGCCTGTCAATGGCTTTTGGCGGAAAAAGAAGCCCAGCTGAACGAGAGCGGGCTTCTTATGTTAGCTTTTTTACAGAGTCACCAGCTTTAGAACTGAATGCTCAAGTCCACAGCCTTTTCAACGGCTGCTAGGAATTTTTCGTTTTCAATCAGCTCAGAAGCCTTGTTGAGTTCCTCATAGATTTCGATATCCTTGTCAAACTCGATAAAGCGGACATGCTGACGGAAGAGGTCGTAGGCCGGCTTGGTTCCTTTACCAAGTTCATGGTTTTCTGGTTTCAGATCCAGAGCTTGGCAGGCTGCCATGATTTCTGTTGCCACGATGCGGCGAGAATTCTTAAAAATTTCAGCTGCCTTACGTGCTGCAGTAGTTCCCATGCTGACAAAGTCTTCTTGGTTTTCACAAGATGGGATAGAGTCTACGCTGGCTGGATGAGACAAGACCTTGTTCTCAGAAGCAAGCGAAGCACAAGCGTACTGGGTAATCATAAAGCCAGAGTTGAGTCCTGGGTGTTTGACCAAGAAGGATGGAAGCTTGCTTAGTTGGCTGTTGACCAGACGTTCTACACGACGCTCGGATACATTACCGATTTCAGAAATAGCGATGCCGAGGAAATCGAATGGCTGTGCCATTGGTTCACCGTGGAAGTTACCGCCTGAGATAACATGGCCTTCCTTAGTGATGATAGGGTTGTCTGTAACAGAGTTGATTTCAATCTCAACCTTGGTCTTGACATAAGCGATAGAGTCCTTGCTGGCACCATGAATCTGCGGAATACAACGCAGGGTATATGGGTCTTGGACCCGTTGTTGAGTGGCTACAGTTGTGTTGCCACTGCCTTCTAGAAGGTTGCGGATATTGCGGGCTGTAGCCAGCTGTCCGCTTTGAGGACGGATGGTATGCAAGTCTTCTTCGAAAGGACTGGTAATACCATTGTGGACTTCCATGGAAAGAGCACCAGCGACATCTGACAGTTTAAGAAGCTGGATGGCATCGTAGGTAGCCAGAGCTCCGATACCTGTCAGGACAGTCGTACCGTTAATCAGCGCCAGCCCTTCCTTGGCCGCTAGAGCAATTTTTTCGATGCCGGCCTTGTCCAAAGCTTCTTGTCCGGAGAGTAATTGGCCTTGATAGTAAGCGCGGCCTAGTCCTAACATAGGCAGAACCATGTGAGCCAGCGGGGCCAAGTCACCAGAAGCTCCCAAAGAGCCTTTTTCTGGAATGTAAGGGACAACGCCTTTATTGAGCAATTCCAGGAGCTTTTCGACAGTAGAGAGACGGATACCAGAATAGCCCTTGACCAAGGAATTAATCCGGATTAGCATAATCGCACGGACTGCATCTTCAGGCAGGGGATCACCGTAGCCTGAGGAGTGCGTCCGAATTAGGTTTTCTTGCAGTTGAGTCGTATCTTCTGGTGAGATGCTGACATTGCAGAGAGATCCGAATCCGGTTGTAACACCGTAGACTACCCGCTTTTCGCGTACGATGTCATCCACGATTTTGCGGGAAGCTTCTACAGCTTTCTTAGCTTCTTGGTTTATTTCGCAGATAGCTCCATGACGAGCTACTGCAATGACATCTTCTAAAGTAAGGTGTTCGCCATCCAAATTGATTACATGTGTCATAAGATTCATTCTCCTTCTTGTTCAAGAACTTTATTTTTACAAATCAGTACTATATAGATAAAGTATACTGCACTGGCGATAAGGACACCGATGAGGCCGTAGACATAGTTCATTGGGTTTTCACCCCAAATCATGACGAGGCTGACTAGAACCGCCAAAATTGGAATTACTGGACCAAATGGAACACGGAAGACCACTTTCTTATCCGGATATTTCTTTCTTAATACTAGTACAGCTAGAGCAGTTGGGATGTATTGGAAGAAGCGGAAGACCACACTGAGAGCTGCTAATTCTTCAAATTTACCAGAGAAGAGCAGGGCGATGGCCAGGATTCCTGAAATAATAATGGCAACTATAGGGGCATTTTTAGAGTTGGTTTCTGCAATTTTCTTAGGAAGCAGGCCTTCATTTGCGATAGCTGCACCATAACGCGGAACCATGACGGACTCTCCGATATTAAGACCAGTGATAGAGATGAGTGCTCCAATGGAAATAATCCAAGCACCAGCAGGGCCAATCATCTCAACAAAGGCGTCTTGTACAGAAGCATCTGTTTGCAGGATACGGCTGCCTAACATGGCGATAGTTCCTGCGATAATCAGCATATAGAGAACAGAGACAATACTGATAGAGCCCAAGATAGCCCGAGGTACATTCTTTTCTGGGTTGCGCATTTCACCAGCAACGATAGACATGGTTTCAAATCCGATAAATCCATAGAAGATATAAATGGCTGTGCTTGAGATAGCCTTCATGATATCTACTTTAGGATCTAGTTGTAGAAACGGAGTGAAGTTTCCTTTATCAATTCCCGATTTAATAAAGAAAATTGCGCATAAACTAAAGGCAACGATTGGAATGAGTTTAGCTACAGTAGCAGTCAAGGTGAATATTTTTGAAGTCTTAAGACCAGATATATTCATCAAGCTGAGCAAAATAATCAGGCTCACACTGAGCAAAAGTTCATAAGGTTCAAAGGCTTTAAAAGTGATGACAAAAAGTCTTGCAAATGCTGCTGCCATAGCGGCCCAAGCGATAATGGTTACGACCCATCCCAGAAAACCAACATTAAAGCCTACAAAGTTTCCGAAGGCCGCTTTGGAATATTGGAAAGCTCCGCCGTTTTTATTAAAATAACCTGCAGTTTCTGCCAAGCAGACGGCTAGGAGAATAACGAGGAGGGCAGTTCCAAGCATGACAGCTAGAGAGGCAGGACCAAGTCCTTTATAAATCTTTTGCGGTAGGAGGAAAATCCCTGATCCGATAACGGCATTGATACCGTAGAGAGTTGCACCGGAAAAGCTGAATTTCGCTTTTTCCTGTTCTTGTTCTTGTGCAGTGAGTTTAGTTGCATCCATAATAATGTTTCTCCTTTAGAGATATGGGATCCTTTCCAAGTAAAGATAGAATGGTGACAAGACATCATGGTATCTTTACTTAGTAGGGATGTGGGTCAAACCAGCCCATATAGCAAGGGGAGCACCCTTTGGCTGATTACTCGAAAACATTATATGCAGCTCAGTTTCCTGAGTCTCTTTTTCCACTATCAGAAGCTGCTCTGCCTCTAGGTTAAGCACTGGCAGGTTTGTTACCGTCACCGTCAGATCCTCTAAGGCATAGATAAATTGAATTTCGTCATCTCGGCTAAGCTCTTGCCCATTCGAGATGGCAATCATCTGTCCCTGATAATGGTCGCTGTAGATTAAGTTAAAGTCGGTACAAGTCCCACGACTTGTGATAGAATCACTCCCTTCAAAGACATAGGGAGTAAAGGGAGCTAGAACCGTTTCCTCCTGCCGGCTGGCATTGTGGAGATGAAGGGTGGTGTCCAGGCTCATGAGAATGCGGTGAAAGCCGCTGTGGTCAGAAAACTGACTGTCAGCCAATTCCACAGTCGCTGTCGATAGCCGATAGTCAAAGTCACGCTTGCTATAGTGGCCAGTTGGCGGGGAAAGATAAAGCTGTTTTGTCTTTCCCCCCGACCAATCGGAAACTTGAAAATCATTTACTCTTAAAAGGGTTACATTTGTCATTTTTGGTATTTATTAGAACAAACCGCTGATATGGCCGTCTTTGTCAACATCAATCTTTTCGCTAGCCGGCACTTTAGGCAGTCCTGGCATGGTCATGATTGCACCAGTCAGAGCAACGATAAAGCCTGCACCAGCAGAAACTTTGAGCTGGCTGATAGTCACGACAAAGTCTTTAGGTGCGCCCAGTTTCTTAGCATCGTCTGAGAAGGAGTATTGAGTCTTAGCCATACAGATAGGATAGTTGGAGAAGCCCAGCTCTTCCAGTTGTTTGAGCTCGCGTTTAGCAGCAGGAGTCAGGCGAACGCCCTTGCCTCCATAGACCTTAGTAACAATTTTGTTCAGCTTGGTCTCAATGGAGTCCTCTTCATTATATACAAATTGGAAGTGATTGTCTCCTTCGGCCAGTTCCACGACTTTTTCAGCCAACTCTTTACCACCAGCTCCGCCATTTGCCCAGACGTCAGAAATAACGACGTCAACGCCGCGTTTTTGGCAGGCGTCATAAACTGCTTGCAACTCTGCTTCGGTATCCAGCGGGAATTTATTGATGGCAACGACTGCTGGCAATCCATAAACATCTTGAATGTTTTCCAGATGTTTTTCCAAGTTTGGCAGACCATCTACAACGGCTTGGACATTTTCTTCAGCCAGGTCGCTCTTAGCCACACCACCGTGCATCTTGAGAGCGCGGATAGTAGCAACCAGAACTACAGCCGATGGACGAAGTCCAGATGTACGACACTTGATATCGATGAATTTTTCAGCACCGAGGTCAGCACCGAAACCAGCTTCTGTGACTGCATAGTCGGCATATTTGAGAGCCAGCTTGGTAGCTAGGACACTGTTACAGCCATGGGCAATGTTGGCAAAAGGTCCACCGTGAATCAAGGCTGGCGTGTGTTCCAGAGTTTGAACCAAGTTTGGATGGATAGCGTCTTTGAGCACAGCAGCCATAGCGCCACCAGCTTTCAGATCCTTGGCAGTTACTGGCTTACCTTCAAAGCTGTAGCCAATGATGATTTTTTCCAAGCGGTTCTTGAGGTCAGTGATATTTTCTGACAGACAGAGAATAGCCATAACCTCAGAAGCAACTGTAATGTCAAATCCATCTTCACGCGGAACACCGTTGACTTTACCTTGCAAGCCATCCACAATGTGGCGCAGTTGCCGGTCATTCATATCTACTGCCCGCTTCCAAGTGATGCGGCGAGAATCAATGCCTAAGGCATTTCCATGATGGATGTGGTTATCAATGAGGGCCGCCAGCAGATTGTTGGCAACACCGATGGCATGAAAGTCACCAGTGAAGTGGAGGTTGATATCCTCCATGGGTACAACCTGAGCGTGACCACCACCAGCAGCTCCGCCCTTGATACCAAAGACAGGTCCGAGTGAAGGTTCCCGCAGAGCGATAACGGCTTTTTTACCGATAGCAGCCAGAGCATCGACCAATCCGACAGAAGTCGTGGTCTTGCCTTCTCCAGCTGGTGTCGGAGAAATAGCGGTCACGAGAATCAGTTTGCCGTCGGGCTTGTCTTTTAAGGCTTCCAGTTGACCGGCACTGATTTTTGCCTTGTAATTTCCATAAAGAGACAAAGCGTCTTCAGCAATTCCTAGCTTTTCTGCCACCTCTTTGATGGGCTTCATTTGAACCGAATTCGCAATTTCAATATCTGATAAAACCATATTGTTACCTCTTGAGAAGAGAAAGTCCATTCACAGGAAAGAGTGGGCTTCTCTTCCGTTTATCTATTAGACAACTTTCAAAATTTCTTGATAAATTTCATCTGCTAGAGCGCAGCCTTTTTGCAGGAGGTCTTCACCCTTGTTGCGGTAGTCTGCGATGAATGCTTCATCCTTGACGCCTGACAGGTTGATGAGGACATTGAGCCAAGCACCTTGCAGGCCAGCCTTAAGGTTGAGAGCTGCTACCCCCAGGTCGCTGGCAGCATTGGTATTGGACTTGCCGACAGCCTTTTGAGTTGTTTGCAGGGCAGCCAAGATGTCTTCCATCATGCCATAAGGTGACTTGGTCGCTTCCTTGAGGGCTTGCTGCATAGCTTCCCGACGGGCAGCCTTGTCTTCCTCTGTTTCCTTAGGCATATCAAAGACGGCTGAGACTAGATTGAAGGCTTCAGTGTCCTTGTCAATAGCTGCGAGCAGACTTTCTTGGAGGCGGGCACTTTCTGCGTGCACTTGAGCAATTTCTGCTTCAAATTCTGCGTATTTTTTCTTGCCAAGGGTCAATTCACAGACCATCTTAGTCAGGGAAATACCGTTCGCTGCGGAAAGAGCAGCGGCAGAGCCGCCTCCAGGTGCAGGAGCATCTGATCCTAGGACTTGGGCAAATTCTGTCAAACTTAAATCTACTAATTTCATAGTTTTCTGTCCTCCTAGCCCAGCAAATGGTTTTCCAGAACTTGCTTACCGTAGTCAAAGTCTTCGATTTGTAGATAGTATTCTGCTGCGTCAATCAAAGCCTTGGCTGGAGCCAAACCGATGACTTCTGAGCCGAGGATTCCAACTCCGTAGCGCTTGGCTTCAAAGCGAACAGTTTCAAAGACACGATAGAGTGGGAATTTTTCCAGATTGACCATGTTGATAGAAACCTGAGCAATGTTGCGGTCTTCCAGCATAACGCCAATCGCTTTACAGTACTTGTAGCCACCGCTTGATCCACGGATGACTTTGGCAATATTGTTGGCAATTTCCAGATTGTCTGTATCCAAGTTGATGTTGTAGGCGATGAGCGGCATTCTAGCACCGACAGCAGTAACACCAGCAGTTGGGTGAATCTTTCTTTCACCATAGTCAGGTGCCCAGTCAGGTTCCAAGAGTTTTTCTGGCATGCCTTCAAATTGTCCTTTACGAACCTTAGCCAAGTTCTTACGCTCAGGACGAGTCGCTGCATCTTCATAGAGGAAGATAGGGATACCGAGTTCACGGTTGATCCGCTCAGATACGGTCTTCGCAATTTCTACGCATTCCTCACTTGTGATGTCCTTGATCGGTACAAAAGGCAGGACATCAGTTGCGCCCATACGAGGGTGTTCACCCTGGTGCTTGGTCAAGTCAATATTTTCAGAAGCGTATTTAACCAAACGGAAAGCAACTTCCTGAATGTTTTGATCATCACCGACTAGGGTAAAGACGCTGCGGTTGTGGCTGGCATCAGAAGAGTGGTCCAAAAGTGTTACGCCTGGCACGCTCTTAGCTGTTTCCACTAGACCGTCAATGACCGCTTGGTTGCGGCCTTCAGAAAAGTTAGGAATACATTCAACAATTTTTGCCATAAGATATTACCTCGTGATATCAATAATTTTAATTTATAATATGAACTTAATAAAGCAGAATCTCCTCCTGAGCTAGGTTGATACCCAGCTCAGGTCGGAAGTTGGGGGACAAGTTTTTCCTATTCGAACAATTTCTTAACAGATTCTTTGACCAAATCTTCGTCAGTTAAGTATGGAATGGTAATGTGGTCTGTTCCTTGGTGGAGGCGGTTGTACTCGATAGCAGTTTCGATGGCATGCTCATTACGTGCCCAGTTACGACGAGCGACTCCTCCGATTGTATCCCAAGCGATAGCAGATTTGATGATTTCATCAATGCGTTCGCTACCGTCCAGTACCAAGCCAAAGCCACCGTTGATTGCTTTACCGATACCAGTTCCGCCACCGTTGTGGAGAGCTACCAGACTCATACCACGAGCGGCATTACCAGCGTAACATTGCACGGCCATGTCGCAAGTAACGTTAGATCCATCTTTAATATTAGAAGTTTCACGGAATGGAGAGTCAGTACCAGATACGTCGTGGTGGTCACGACCAATCATGACAGGACCAATCTTGCCTTCGCGTACTAATTCATTGAACTTGAGGGCGATATTGACGCGTCCCATACAGTCTTGGTAGAGAATCCGAGCCTGAGTTCCAACAACCAGCTGGTTCTTTTCTGCATCGCGGATCCAGTTGTAGTTGTCGCGGTCTTGGTAGCGGCGGTTAGGGTCGATCACTTCCATAGCTGCATGGTCAGTAGCGACTAGGTCTTCGTGCTTACCGCTCAGACATACCCAACGGAAAGGACCATAACCATAGTCAAAGAGCATTGGGCCCATGATATCTTCTACATAGGATGGCCAGATGAAGCCGTCTTTGTCGTCAAAGCCGTTCTTAGAAATTTCCTTAATACCAGAGTCATAGACGGCCTTCATAAAGGCATTACCATAGTCAAAGAAGTAGGTACCATTGCTAGTCAGGGTCTTGATTGCCTTGAAGTGACGTTCCAAGGTTTGGTCAACCAACTTAGCAAATGTTTCCTTGTCTTCAGCCAGAAGGCGAGTCCGCTCTTCAAAGCTGATACCAGCTGGACAGTAGCCGCCGTCATAGACATTGTGGCAAGAAGTTTGGTCAGACAGCAAATCGACATGGATATTGTTCTCGTTGACGTATTCCAAGAGGTCTACGATGTTACCATGATAGGCAATGGAAGTTGATTCACCAGCTTCCAGAGCTTTTTGAGCCAAGTCAATTGCTTCTTTTGGACTTTCAGCCAATTGGCTAATCCAGCCTTGGGAGTGACGAGTTTCAATCCGAGATTGGTCTACTTCAGCTACGATTGCTACAGCTTTAGCAATTTCGGCTGCTTTCCCTTGAGCTCCACTCATGCCACCCAGACCAGAAGAGATGAAGAGTTTGCCAGTCAGGTCGCCGTCGTCAGCCACCCCCAGCTTCAAACGTCCAGCATTGAGGAGGGTGTTGAAAGTACCATGGACGATACCTTGAGGGCCGATGTACATCCAGCCGCCGGCTGTCATTTGACCATAGTTGGTCACGCCCATTTCTTCTGCAATTTCCCAGTCCTTCATGTTGTCGTACTCACCGACCAAGAGGCCGTTGGTGATGATAACACGAGGTGCTTCTGGTTTAGATTTGAAGAGTCCGAGTGGGTGGCCAGATTCCACGACCAAGGTTTGATGGTCGGTCATGATTTCCAAGTATTTCTTGATCAGGTTGTACTGCATCCAGTTAGCACAGACAGATCCAGTTTCTCCGTAAGTAACCAATTCATATGGATAAAGAGCGATTTCAAAGCTCAGGTTGTTGTCGATCATAACCTGCATAGCTTTGGCTGCAGTACAGTTCCCTTTGTACTCGTCAATTGGTTTGCCGTAGATGCGTTCTTTTGGACGCCAGCGGTAGCCATAAATCCGTCCGCGAGTTTTCAGTGCTTCCAAGAATTCTGGTATCACTTCCTCATGGAATCTCTTTGGAATATAGCGAAGGGCATTTTTAAGAGCAATTTCGGTTTGATCTTGAGTCAAACGGAAGCCCCGGTCAGGTGCTCGACGGATGCCTTCTTGGAAAACTGTTTTTTCAGGCAGTACATCGTCTAATTTGACGGTCATTGCTGCTGCAATTTCATTTTCGCGAAAGTATGACATGAAAAATCCTCCTTTTAGTCAAGTATAAAATATCTTTCTCCTACATTCTATAAGATTCCCGTCCATAAAGAGTCAAGAAAATGACAAAAACAGTAAAAAAAGTGGGGCTCCTATCTTTTACAAGCTTTTGACTATAATTTGACGATAGTGTATTATGATGAAAAGCAAATATGTCGGAAAATGAAAGGGAGGAACAAGCATGACTGCTGATTTATTATTAACTCACTTTAATCAAGTCTTCTGTCCCAAGGATCTCGGACATCCCCTTTTTGGTGAGGAGATGAAGGAAGCTCAGGTTTTGGAAGACGGCTACATTGCAGTCAAAGACGGCAAAATCCTAGCAGTTGGCAGCGGAGAGCCGGATGCCAGTCTGATTGGACCAGATACTAAGATTCAGTCTTATGAGGGCAAGATTGCTACACCTGGCTTGATCGACTGTCACACTCACTTGGTCTACGGCGGCAGCCGGGAGCATGAATTTGCTAAGAAATTAGCCGGAGTCCCTTATCTGGAAATTCTTGCCCAAGGCGGCGGTATTCTCAGTACGGTCCGAGCGACGCGAGAAGCTTCTTTTGATACTCTCTATGATAAGTCTAAAAGACTGCTGGACTATATGCTGCTACATGGGGTGACGACTGTCGAGGCCAAGAGTGGCTATGGTCTGGACTGGGAAACAGAGAAGCGCCAGCTAGATGTCGTTGGAGCTTTGGACCGTGACCATGATATTGATTTAGTTTCGACCTTTATGGCTGCCCACGCCGTTCCACCAGAATATAAGGGACGCTCTCAGGAATATCTGGAGCTTATCGTCGAGGAAATGCTGCCTCGGGTAAAAGCAGAAAATCTAGCTGAATTCTGTGATATTTTCTGTGAAAAAGGTGTCTTTACAGCTGACGAGTCACGCTACTTACTATCTAAGGCTAAGGAAATGGGCTTCAAGCTTCGTATCCATGCTGATGAAATCGAGTCTATCGGTGGAGTAGATGTAGCGGCTGAGCTAGGAGCAACCAGTGCAGAGCACTTGATGGTAGCGACCGATGAGGGCATTCGCAAGATGGCAGAAGCCAAGGTTATCGGCAATCTCCTGCCAGCAACTACTTTCAGTTTGATGGAAGATACC
>ERZ1699236.303-NODE-303-length-14447-cov-4.017668_pt1 | contig 14447 bp, 9 predicted proteins | sample MGYA00581538_ERZ1699236 | MGnify/ENA primary metagenome ERZ1699236 (study PRJEB42319, sample SAMD00040336) | human oral metagenome | material: saliva | host: Homo sapiens | study: EMG produced TPA metagenomics assembly of PRJDB4115 data set (Metgenomic analysis of... | reverse complement strand
ATCGGTAATTCGTTAGAATTCGATTTCGTCGTCCCACCTCCGCACAGTTGAGTAGGGCTGTAAAAGCTGATGAAATCAGCGTAGTAGAGCCCACTCAACCACTGCGTCTTGTTCGACAATCCAAAAATAATTGAGAGGCTAGGACTTTTGTCCCAGCCTCTTCAAATTGTAGATATCTCTTTAATTTTTTAAGTATCATTTAGGTTGCATTATGTAAGAAACAGATGGATTACATTCTAAAAGAAGTTGGAGAATACCAACTTCTTTTTATCCATTCTATTAAAGACTAGGCCTGTACGACCATCATATAAAGAAATAAAGATAGGAGAAAGACGATACTAACAACAAGAGTCGCTAGCTTGAGTCCACGGTGGGAGCGCCAGTAACTTGGTTTTCCTAGGTTACTGGTCGCATCTGTTGAGAGCGATTGTTGTTGGCGAGGCTGCAGGGTGATCAGAACCACAAGAGCGAGGGATAAGATCGAGATCCCGATTGCAAATACCATTTCCATCTTAGGATCCTCCTAACACTCTGAAGAGGGTAAAAATAACTCCCAGCAGAATCACCAAACCAATGATCACATTAAAAGTGACATTGATCTTTTCAGAACGTGTCGTCTTTTCTTTTTCGGCAGGACGGCGTTTGAGAGACTCCATCCGTCCTTCTACTTCTTTGTAAAATAAATCTTTCTTACGATCACTCACTGTATCCACCTATCCCTTCTTGCAAGCGAGCTTTGAAAACAGCTGGCTCAACGCTACTTGATTGGGCAATTTGTTGCGCAACGGCTTCTCTGTAGTTATCCACAGATTGGTAGATTTCCTGGATACGGGCCACCATATCTGCTTCTTTTCCTTGGTCAAAGATATTGGCTTGTGCGAGGAAGTGGCGGTCATGCAGGGTATGGCTAAAGGCAAGGATGACTTGCTGGTGTTCGAAGGCCTTGCGAACAATGCCTTGTACCTCTGCATAGTGGTTGATATCCAGATAAATACTAGAGACCTTAAGCAACTCTTTGATCCGCTCTTGACTGATATTTTGGTACAAGACCACATTTGGGTAGCGGACCATAGACAAGAGGCTCGCAGACATCTCCGTCAAAGCTGCTACACGGAAGGTCACATTCGGCAAGTTCTCTACTAGGTAGGTCAAGGCTTCGATCTGATCCGAATTGGTCAAGACAAAGGCGTCTTTACGGATATCGTCTTTCACCTTGAAATCATACAGGTAGCCAAGAGGACCAAAATAACTATGCTGGTCTTGCGAGGTCAACTGCAAAGCACGATGATAGGTCGCGTTTTGCGGAATCAAGATCTTCTTGGTCCGGATTTCTGGGTTCTGTAGAATCAACTGCATATTCCCAGGAAGGCTGTCGTGAAGAGGCTCTTGCCACACCAAGACGTCGCGCCCTTTGATGCCTTTATTGCCCAGCTGGAGGCTAATGCTAAAGGAGGTAGCCAGCGTATTGTAGACCAAACCATCTAGATCAAAACCACGATACTCTAGATAAAAGACAAAGTAATCTAAGCGATTCTTGAAAATCCGCATGGGTTGATGGTCCAAGGTCAAGATCAAATCCCCTGTTTGGTGATTTTCTGTCAAGCGCTCGGTATCCCCTTCAAAATAAGTAGTCACCAAATACTGACCTTGATCACCACAAGTCGTTACAGCAATCTTACGACCGTATTGGTCATAGTGCTCAACCATGACCACTTGCCCTTTGTCATCTAACCACTCTAAGCGCTCGACGATGCGTTTATAAGAAGCAGCATGGTACACAATTCGAGCCTTTTCTTGACCATAGTAGGTCACTTTTCCCGAACTGTTATCCCCAGAAACTTCCCAGAAATCAGGCACTGGAACTTCATTAAAGTAGCGTCCGCGCTTCTCTCCTTTTGCTTGTCCTAAGAAATAGATAAAGGGAGATTCGACACCGTCTGGTAAGAAACCATTTGGCTCCAAAACAACGGTCGGGTGGTCAAAGCCAGACTCTTTCATGGAGTGGAGCAAGTCTTGGCTTTCACGAGAATAACTATCAAATACGTTCAGCATGTGTCACCTCTTCTATCAATTGTGCCCAAGCTTCTTCTACTCGGCTGGTCAAAAAGTCTTCTGCACGCGCATAAGATGCTTGACGCATGCTGGCTAGATCATCTTTTTTGTATAGCTGGATGATTTTCTCCGCAAAGGCAGAAGCGATCTGGTCGACCACTTGATCTGCTGAAGGCGGAATGAGATAGCCATTTTTACCTTCTGTGACAAAGGTCTGATTGCCATAAGGAACATCAAAACCGATAATCGGAAGTCCAGAACCAATCGCCTCCATCAAGGTCAACCCAAAGCCTTCACTGGTCGACGCTGACAGGTAAACCTCATAATTCTTATAAATTTCCTCTAGATTGGCATGCCCTTTGAGATGGATATAGTCTGCCGCCCCCAATTCATCAATCAGAGAACGCAACTTGCCTTCTTCTCCACCTTTTCCATAGATGTCAAAAGACAGTTCTGGCAATTCTTTTTTGGCACGAACCACTGCTCGCACCAACCAGTCAATATGCTTTTCTGTCGCCAAACGAGAGGCAGTAATCATAGAAAATGGGGTGCGATTTTCGTTTTGTGGTAAGCTTGCAAGACTCCCAACTGGAATGGTATAGATAGCCGGCTGATGGTTGGTGTATTTGGCAAACTGCTCGGCTAAGATTTCTTTTTGGCGGTCAGTCGCGACAATAAAGAAGTCTACCTTGTCTGCATTGGTAAATTGGTACTCGTAGTCGTTATTCCACAGGATATACTGATCATCGACATTATTGGCACTGAAGTGCTCGGCATGGACGACCACACCCAGGCGAGCTTTTTGCGCTTCTTCAAAGATAGGCTGACCAATATTGGTTTCCCGATCCAAAATCACCAAATCTTGTTTGGTCAATTGAAGGTTCTGCATGAAGTAGCGGATCAATTCTTGGCGACCAACCAGATAACGATCTGGGAAACGATAGATTTCGCAGCCATCTGCCATCTGCATGCTGTAGGCAACTGTCCCGTCTTCATTGTAAAAACGGCGCTCAATCAAGTTGGCTTGGTTGTTCTTAGGAATAAAGTACTCGGTACAATAGCGGGTATAGGAGAAATAATCCTTTCTCACCAAAATCCCTCTAGACACGTACTCACAGCGTTCGACATAGGGACTGTTTTCTGCGCGCAGGTAGCAGGTCAAAAAGTTGTCCTGGTCCTCATAAAAGAAGCGCTTGATCTTACCGTCGACTTCTTCACGAGTCGGTTTTCCGGCAAATCCTGCTAAGACCTGATCAATGGTATAGGTCGTTGGCGCAATTTTTATATCTGTAAAATAGCTATAGAGCCAGATGATTTCATCATTTTTAAAACCGATATTTTCTGTTAAATGCTGGATATTATCGGCTAGAATCATATCCATAAAGACAAACTTGGCTGGTTGATGGATATTGCGTAACAACTGGGCACGGTAAGCCTGGGCATACTCAACACCACTGCTGGCCCAACCGATTCCAAGGTTGATATTGTATACTGTCATAATGTCCTCTTTTATGGGAAATGCAAGACAATTTCCCCTTTTTTATTGATTTCTACTCGACTCAGTAAGAGATTGCGGACCATTTGTTCTTTGGCCGCCTCTTTCATTCGTTCAAAGGATTGGTAGGCTTCTTGGAAAAATTCTACCAAAGGGTTTTTCTGACTGGTGTACTGACCAGAGAGCGCCATGCGCAATTGTTGCAGATAGTCTACCTGCTCGACCCAGTTTTCATCGATAGCTTTTAGGATGACCATGCGCTGAAATTGGGCGATCACCTCATCGGTGCCTAAGATCTCATACTTAGCTTCTAACTCACTTTTAGCAATCTCCCACAAGAAATTCTCTTTGGTTTTCTTGCTACGGAAGGTTTGGTGGGCCTTTTCCGGATCTACTTGGTAGCTAACATTGTCTAACATATAGCGATAAAAAGCTACCGGTTCCTTGTATTCTTTTTTATGGACTACGCTTGAAAAGACGGAACGAAGCACTTTTTCAACGATATCATCCAAGCGTCCTTCTTGTTTGATCAAGCGGTCGCGCTCTTCGTAGACGATGGCACGCTGAATGTTCATGCTTTCCGCAAATTCTAACGTCATCCGACGACTGGCCTGACCAGAACTTTCACTAGCATTTTGGGCCCGTTCCACCAAGTTTCTATACTTGCGCTTGGTCAGAGCTTTGGCTGAACCAATCCGCTCATCCACATCATAGTCTTGATAGGTATCCTGGATCCAGTCTGGCCCCCAGTTTTTCATCAAATCGTCTTCTAAAGAGACAAAGAACTTGGTCAAACCGGGATCTCCTTGGCGACCTGAACGTCCACGAATTTGAAGGTCAATCCGCTGGTTCATCATCCGCTCAGTCCCAACAACCACCAAGCCACCTAACTCAGCGACTCCTGGTCCTAACTTGATATCGGTTCCCCGACCGGCCATTGAGGTCGCAACCGTCACGGCTCCTTTTCGACCAGACTCCTTAATGATTTGGGCCTCTCGAGGAGCATTGTTGGCATTGAGAAGATTGTGTGGAATCCCTTCGCGCAAAAGAAGGTTCGAATAAAGAATCGACATTTCAACGGATCCGGCAAAGACCAGAATCGGATTGCCCTTTTCGTGGACCTTCTTCACATAGTCCAAGGAAGCCACGATTTTCTCTGGCAAGGTCTGATAGATTTCATCCGGCAAATCCTTGCGGATCTTCTTGCGATTGGTTGGGATCTTGATCACTGACATGGCATAGGTATCAAGAAACTCTGCCTCAGCGACCTTCCCAGTACCGGTCATGCCTCCTAACTTCCGAAACATCTTAAAGAGATTTTGGTAGGTAATAGAAGCCATGGCCCGTGTTTCTTGGGTGAGCTTGAGACCCTCTTTAGCTTCAATCGCCTGGTGGAGTCCTCCTTGCAAACGGGTCATTTCCATCAAGCGCCCCGTCGCTTGGTCTAGTAAGACAATCTCCGGTTGCCCTTCGACATTGGGATGGATGACATAATCCTTATCCTTAATAAAGTTTTTATTGGCCTGCAGGGCTAAGCTGATATGGCGGACCAAGTCACGGTATTGGGGATCATAGAGGTTGGGAATGGCTAGAAAAGCTTCTGCTGCATGAGCTCCTTTTCGAGTCAACCAAACCCGTTTCTTTTCTTCATCAAACTTGAAGTCTTCCCCCTCTTTGAAGGTTTGGATCAGGGTATCAATAATCCCATAAAGGTTGGACTGGACCCGAGGAGAACCAGAAATAATCAAGGGAGTCTGAGCACTATCTAGAAGCACCGAATCAATCTCATCGACAATGGCGTAATTGAAGTCTGCCAAAAACTGACCATCTGCCGAAGCCGTCAGGTTCTCTGTTAAATAGTCAAATCCTAGACTGGTATTGGTCGTATAAATGACATCTGACCGGTAAATCTCCCGTTTGACTTCTGGATCTAATTCTTCGTCTTCAGATTGTTTCAAGGGAACTCCAACAGTCAAGCCCAAAAAGCGGTAGACCTGTCCCATCTCTTCTGCATCCCGAGTTGCCAGATAGGTATTGGTCGTAATAACCATGACCCCTTTGCCCTCTAAGGCATTGAGATAAACCGGCATAGTTGCCGTCAAGGTCTTCCCTTCACCGGTATTCATTTCAGCGACATTCCCCTGGTGTAGGACGATCCCTCCCATGACTTGCACGTCATAAGGAAACATACCTAATACCCGTTTATCCGCTTCCCGCGCAACCGCAAATGCTTCTGGTAAGAGATCATCCAAGGTCTCACCCTCTGCTAGACGTTCCCGAAATTCTACAGTCTTCTCCTGCAGCTGACGATCCGTCAAGCGGGCCATGTCATCCTTCCAGCTATTGACTTCTTTTAAGATTTTTTTGATGTTTCTTAATTTAACGTAATCCAATGTGATCCTCTTTTTTTGCAGTGATGTTCGTCTATTCGAGAACTTCTGCTCCCTCAGACGATATTGGTTGAATCGTGAAATAGTGGAAGGTAAACTCTTGCAAACCTGCACTGAGCAAACGTACTTCATAGGCGTATGCTTGATCTGGATAGGTAAACGGCAAGCGACCTTCTGCGGTTACTCGACGGCCAACGACTTCTCCAAAGCGATCTTTGAAGACGATTTCTACCATAACGGTATGAGCAGGAATCGCTTCCATCGTGATAACCAATTCATAATCTTGCTCTCTTTTGAGCAGGGGCAGACTAGGAATTTGACGAGTTGCGCCAAAATTTGTCTGCGAATGCCAAGTTTTCAGCAATTGACCAGATGGCATGAGGGGGTTCTGAAACTGAACGCTTCCTTGGGCAGTCGCCTGAATGGTCGATCCCCAAAGATAATCTGCTAGAACGGTATCGCCCCAGTAGATTCGTCTGCTTTCATTTTCTTTTATTTTTATCATTGGTTTCTTCCAAAGTCTCTTTCCATGATTTCTTTGTACTGGGTCACAAACCACTCAATGATCGGACCACTCGCATCATTGTGTCGACCAGCGCGGCTAGTACTGATAATACGAACCGGCAATTCATACAAGGCCTCTAAAATATCTGGATAAGCCTGCTGGTCGTAGTCATCATCCCTCATATAGGCAAGGGCTAAAATCGTATCCTTGAAATCTGCCTGGTCAAACCGTTCCCAGAAGCGTTGATTGAGCTGACCGATCCCTTCTTGCGACACTTGACCAATGATCAACTGCATCATGTCTAGGGATGTTCCAAACTCATCTGGACGTTTAAATTTCAGGTTGGCAGCGACATCCCCCAGGTTGACAATGGGTTTTCCGACCAAGATCGCATGAGGAGAATAAAGAGCCCCATAGTAAAGGGCACCAAAGGTCCCCATGGACAAGCCTGAGAAATTCATATCTTTTGGCTCAAAGCCGAGCAAGTCCAAGTGCTGATCAATAAAGGCTGTGATTTGATTTTCTAATTCTTCTGAGCCCATATAAAAGGATCCACCTTCCAGTCTTGGGTCAGAAAAGAGAATAAAGGGACTACCCATAGCACGCATCATCCCAAACCCTTCAAATCCTTCGGCTGGACGATACCCAGAAAAGTAAATGTTTAAAGGGGGCTTCAGATCGCCAGGATGGAAATAAGCAAAAATTTCTTGACGTTTGTGGTCCCGTAGCGTCTTAGCTCCTACGGTCATCTCTCCTAAAGGACCATGGGACAAGCGCTTATGTAAAGCTCCGATCGTAAGCGTCCCCTCTCCTTTTGCTTCCAGCGAAAAGGCTAGGTAATAAGGTTCTGCTCCATCCAGTTCTAGTGGTTGCTCCATCTCTTCTTCTGAAAAGACTGCATCTTTGACCCACTCTCCCAGAGCACCAAAGCGGTAAAATTGGATCCGCAATTGTAGCTGGCAGCTAGGATCTTTTTCGTATTCCAACCAAAAATTGATGGGACGGCTAGCGTCATACACATAATTGTAAACCCACTGAACAATCGGCGTAAACTCTTCCCCGTATGCTCCGTCAAGCTTGAGGAAATGTTGCCCCAAGACTGTTTGCTGACCAGCAAAATCAGGTCTCACCTGCAGGTCACGAACTGTAAAGGCATCCCCGTATTGATTGTCGTATAAAAAGCGGTCTAAAACATAGAGAAATTGATGCTTATTTGAGAAATCCCAGGGTCTCGCTTGCTTGAGTCTTAAGAGGTGGGCCAATTCGTCAGAAGGCGCCTCTAGTTCATGGCTTTGATCATAAAAAACAGTATAAGGCTGGAAATAAGCCAGGTCTTCTCCTAAAGCTAATAAATCTTCTGGCTTTTCCAGAATCAAGGCTTTGAATTTGGAGATTTCCTCTTCTTCCATATACTCTTTGAGCGATGGAAGAGCGGTAGCTTGAAAAAAGTGCCAGCCTAGTCCAGCAGGAAGCTCCACCTGATCCTGCCAACTACTTGAGCCGATTTGGAGAATATGGGGTATTTGTAGTTTTTTATCCATGACGTTCTTTCATCCATCCTTCCCATTTCTCGATCAAGCGTTGACCGGTGTATTCTTGAATTTTTTCGATCGAGTAGACCAAGGCTTCGTTCCAAGGCTTCAATTCCAATAAGAAGTGCGTGATTGCCTTCTCTAATTCCTTGTCTCCCTTTGATAAGACATAGCCATTTTTCAAATGATCGACATATTCTGTCTGGACGCGGTTGACCTGTGGAATTCCAGCAGAGATCCCTGCAATCTGCGTATAGAGGTTGGGTTCCTCGCTTAAATCTACGATCAAGCGTGTTTTTTCCAATTCTTGAATAATGTCATTTTCATTTGAAAAATTCTTAACTACAAAACGGTAGTCCGGTGCGTCTTGTACGGACTCTTCATCGATGATCTGGTTTTCCCCAAGTCCTTCCATTTGGGCTGGTGATTGAACCAGATGAAAGTCCTGCTCGCTAGCGATCAATTCCTCGAGTTGCCCTTCTAATTCCTTAACATGCTCCGGTGATCCATTGTAAAATGCAAAAACAACTTCAAATAAAGGATGTTGTGCCAAGACCTCCAGAACCTTCTTGAGCTGGCTCTTACTTGGAAGCTCAGCTTCATTGACATAAAAGTAAATCTTTGATTCCTTGCGTTCCTGACTAGAGCCCAAACGGAGGCGGGAGTCAAAAGAGGTAATCCGGTGTGTCTTTTGAGCTAAGCTAGGAGAAAAGACCCCAATCGCTTCTTTGGTTTTTTCACTATCTGTGATCAAGAGCTGGGCATCAATCATATCAAAATAGAGGGCAAAGTTTTCGGCAGACAAGGGCTGACGATCCCCATAGAAAGACAAGACTTTTTTGACGCTACTTGCTGTATCTTGTAAAAAGGCCAAATTTGCTGGATGAGCTGCCAAAACCAACTGGTCTCGTCCTGGAACCAAGGTTGCTAGCTGCTCCTTCATTTTTTCAGCAACAACGTCTCCCATATTGGCATAGCTTTCTTTTTTGAAGGCATGAAAGAAAGCTTCATTGACCATGACGGAGTGGTTCTCTTCGATCAACATCTCTCTCAAAACCCATTGCCCATCAAAACTCAGATACTCTTGGAAATAAGGTTTCCCCTCATTGTAGTAGATTCGACTAGAGATAAAGCCACGATCATCTAAGTACTCGATGTAGCTGATCTCGTCATTCTTATAACGGGTCAAAGAGAGAAGGTTTCCATCCACTCCCATATCAATTTTCGCTAGGTGGTGGCCCTTACGAAATGCCATCACCAAAAAGGGAGTATAGGAAAAAGTGGTCTCACTCGGCCATTCGATGTCCTGAAGCTGAACTGGGCGCATAGCCAAATCAGACGGAACCTGTTGGATCTTATCAAAAATCGAAAGCACATCTGTCTCTAACAAATCTTGGCGGTGTAAAAAATAGCGCAGTTGTGGACTATATTGAGGTAACAATAAGATCCGATCCATTTCTGCTTCTTGAAAAATACGAACTTGATTAATGGTATCGTCAAATTCAATGGACTCTCGCATCCAGTACCAAGGGGTAGCTGTTTGCTGCCAGATGCGGTCCGTTCCATACCAGGCTGGTACAAAATAATACATGGTTACTCCTAGAATATTCTTGTATAACGTTGATTCACACGAAGGGCACGAATTTCTTCTCGGATATTGTAAATCATCCCGACAAACATGAGGAAGGTTCCTGGAATCATGGTCAAGCGCAAGAGATCCTTATCCCATAACAGGAGAGAAAAAGGAAGCGCCGTGAAGAGGATCAGATACAAGGTCCCAAAAACCGTCAAGCGTAGCACAATTTTATTGATATAGCGACGTGTATCTGCTCCAGGATAGACATGATCGATATACTCGGAAGCCTTCATCATCTTATCTGCAATTTCTTCTCCGTTCACATTGACAAAGGCAAAAGCAAAAGAGAGAAGGGCGATCATCAGAATGTAAAGAAGGATCCAAATCGGATCTCCCATCACCAAGTGTTTGGCTAAACGAGCAGCCCACTTGGCATTGGAATCCATTGACAAGATCAAGAGCATAGCATACTGAGGAATGGACACCAAGGTCATGGCGTACATGAAGGGCATCCCTCCTGCCGGGTTGAGCTTGATATCCAAAAAAGTATAACTTTTCAAGTTGTTGTGGATCCCTAATTTATTGACAGGAATCTGGTACTTGGAATATTCCACCAAGACTGCCACATAGACAAAAATCAAGATGAAAATCACGCCCAGAACATAAGCGATTTCTGGAATATTATTGACATTTGAAAGGGTCTGCATCACGTCTTCTGGCAGGTACATAACCATCCCAGCCATCATGATCACAACAGAACTTCCAAGCCCCAAAGCGGCATTTAGATCGGAGAGCCAAACTAAAAAAAAGGCTCCGGCTACCATAATCATGGTATTGACCGCAATGACGAGTCCGGGGTTCAACCCTGTCTTCAAGGGGAGATACATGGCCACTGCCAAAGACTGGACGATGGCGAGCGCCAAGGTCACGTACATCTTTCGCCGCTCCACAATCTCCGTGCTGGTTTTTTCGAGGTTAAAGCGTTTTGAAACGGTAAACATCCGCCACAAAATCATGGAAGACATCCATGGGGATAGACCGATCGAAAAGATCGACATTCCGCGGAGGTTCCCCCCCATCACAGCGCTTGAAAGCTGCAAGCCCGTTGTCGTTCCCTCATTGAGTCTCAAGGCCTTTGATAAGTCAACAAAAGGCAGGGAAATTTTACTTCCCAAAACATAAATAAAGACGAAAAATATCGTCCAACAAAATCTCTTTCCTACTTCAGATCGTTTTAACATTTCTTTTAAACTTTCTCTTACTCATTTTGACTCTTTCACCAGGGAAACAGCCTTTAAATATGTGCCTTTAGAGCATTTTATCTCAACTTATTTTACCATAATTTGCGACTTTTCCAAACTCATTTGTCACTAATATTTGATAATATTTCAATTTCCCCATTTGGTACCGTATTCAACAAAAAATCCTTCAGATGTTTATCTGAAGAATCTTGTTTACTTGGATATTATTCTCCTAATGCCATGATGGTATCGACAAATAATTTCTTTGTAAAATAGCCATTGCGGATCAAATAAGAAGTATATTGAGCCTTTTGGACCATTTGGGCATACTCTTCTTCTGTACAGTCTTGGACCAAACGATTGGCTTCTTCAAGACTGGAGGCAACAAAGCCCAGCCCTTTTTCTCGAATATAGTCTGCATTTGACAAATAGTCTGGCACTACTACCGGAAGACCAGCAGATAGATAAGTCGATAGTTTGTAGGAAATATTTTCTTTGTAGTAATCCCGCTCATCCTCAGGATTCTCAGAATTTCCCCAGACAAGCCCAAAACCACCCTTGGAAAGCTCGAGAAGCAACTCTTGCTTAGTCCGCCAGCCTTCTATATGGACCTTAGAATAATCGACTCCTTCAACTGGTTCGGTATAGACATGAAGGGGTGTATCATATTTCCAGTCGATGATATGAGGGAAACGCGAAGGATTTCCTGAGAAGATCAGTTTTTTCTCAAATTGTGGGGTATAGAGATCCAAACTGTGGGTCAAATCCCACAACTTTTGGACCACATATTTTTTAACTGTAAGCCCTTCTGATACTAGACGATGGTACATTTGCTCTGATGGAACAACGACCAGATCACTCTGATTGTACATGTCGATATAGTTGGGCATCAGGTAATAATTACTCTCAAACATAAGCGGTGGGACATCGTGGATAAACATGACCAACTTGGTTTGAAGGAGTTTTAACTTATCAACCAAACGGCGGTCCCACTCAATCCCATTCCAAGAAGGCGATTGAACGAAGACGATATCCCCAAAAGCAACGCCTGCTAAAATCCCATCCATTCGCGAGTTCAATTCGCTAGCTGGTTCATTGCTATGATCATAAAAGTAGATCCCTAATTCATTAACCCCAAGTTCACGAACGACATTCATAATATCGTTTTGTGCCATCAGGGCAACACTTTTCGAAGATTGCCCGAATAAATTTGTAAAATGGATTTTCATCTCTTTCCTCTGACTCTTCTTTTTTAATCCCATATTTTCTGAAGATATGAAGGCAAACAGAGCTTTTCACAAAGTAACCTTTTTCATATCCCTCAACGAAAACTTCCTCATTCATTATAACATATTTCCCAACTTCTTAGACATTCTAGATCAATAAAAGACCGGTTCATTCCGGTCTTTTAAGGTTTTATTTGCCATCTTTTTTCCGAATTCCTAAAAGGGCTAATCCAGACAGAAGAATGGAAGCTCCTGTAGCAAGAATATTAGATGAAGGATGGGCACCTGTCTCTGGAAGAGCAGGTCCGGAAGAATGCGTTGCAGTTAGCGAGCTTGTGTCTGATGGAGATTCTGAGTAAGAGGTGCCAAACGAAGACACGACAGACTCCGAAGAACTTGTCACAGCAGAGAAACTTGACGCATAAGACACACTAATCCATTCAGAAATTTCCTGCGATAAGGATTGACTCTCTGTCGATGATGCGCTTCTAGAATCTGAAACACTCGTCAAAGGAAATTCAGATACTGGCATGGACGTTGAAGCCGATTCGCTTGAAGAAAGGAGTGAAGCTGATTGGCTATAGGAGTCAGACTTCGATAGCGAGGCCGACGCTAGAGATTCTGAATGGGATGTCCATTGTGAAGCAGATAGACTCTCAGAAACGGATCGAGAGAACGATCCAGACTCTGAAACCTGCGATGCAGCTACAACATGAGAAGTTGAGGCAGATTGGCTTGTGGAGACAGAGGCTTGAACTAATGAATCTGATTGGCTTGCAGAAACGGACGCTTGAACTAGCGATTCTGATTGACTAGCTGAAACGGATGCTTGGACCAGTGAATCGGACTGGCTGGCAGATACGGATTCCTGAACCAGGGAATCGGATTGACTGGCCGATACAGATTCCTGAAGCAACGAGTCTGATTCACTTGCTGAAACGGATGCTTGGACTAACGAGTCTGATTGACTAACGGAAATCGACTCTTGGACTAGCGACTCTGATTGACTCGCTGAAACTGATTCTTGAGCCAGCGACTCTGATTGACTAGCAGAAACTGATGTTTGAACCTGAGATTCTGATTGGCTGACTGAAACTGAGGCTTGTACCAAGGAATCGGACTCACTCGCCGAAACTGATTCTTGAGCCAGCGATTCTGATTGACTTGCTGAAACGGATGCTTGGGCCAAAGATTCGGATCGACTAGTTGAGATCGACTCTTGGATTAGCGATTCTGATTCACTTGCTGAAACGGATGCTTGGGCCAAGGAGTCGGATTGAATTGCCGAAACGGATTCTTGTACTAACGAGTCTGATTGACTAGCTGAAATCGACTCTTGAACTAGCGATTCTGATTGGCTGGTCAATACAGATGCTTGAACCAACGAATCCGATTGGCTAGCAGATACTGAGGCTTGAACCTGCGACTCTGATTGACTGGCCGATACAGACTCCTGAACCAATGATTCCGATTCACTCGCAGAAACTGACTCTCGCACCAACGATTCTGATTGACTCAATGATGTTGATTGCAAATCAGTCGATACTTGCGATTCCGACTGACTCATTGAATCAGAACGAGAAAAGGACATAGATTCTGTAATTTGAGACTTAGATTCGATATCAGAAGTAGATTGCGATTGACTTTCGGAAACTGACTCTTGAACTAGCGAATCGGATTGACTCGCGGAAACTGATGCTTGAATCAGCGAGTCTGACTGACTGACAGATACGGATTCCTGAACCAATGACTCGGACTGACTTGCGGAAACCGACGCTTGAACCAAGGAATCAGATTGACTAGCTGATACGGATTCTTTGAGCAACGAATCGGATTGGCTAGCCGATACAGATGCCTGAACCAGCGAGTCTGATTGACTCGCAGAAACGGACGCTTGTACCAAGGATTCTGATTGGCTAGACGATATAGATGCCTGAACCAACGAGTCGGATTGACTCGCGGAAACTGATTCTTGAATCAGCGAGTCTGACTGACTGGCAGATACGGATTCCTGAACCAATGACTCGGACTGACTGGTTGAAACAGACGATTGAGCCAAAGAATCTGATTGGCTTGCTGAGATCGATTCTTGAGCCAATGAATTCGATTCACTTGCCGAAACTGACTCTTGAACTAGTGAATCTGATTGACTCGCAGAAACTGACGATTGAACCAACGAGTCTGATTGACTGACGGAGACTGAGGCTTTAACCAGTGACTCTGATTGGCTGGCGGAGACTGAGGCTCGAACCAAGGAATCTGATTGACTTGCTGATACCGATGCCTGAACCAAAGACTCTGATTCACTAGCGGAAACTGATTCTTGTACTAACGAGTCTGACTGACTTGCAGAAACTGATTCTTGAACCTGCGAATCGGATTGGCTCGCAGAAACGGACTCTCGAATCAACGAGGCTGATTGACTGACGG
>ERZ1699236.296-NODE-296-length-14705-cov-7.747633_pt1 | contig 14705 bp, 10 predicted proteins | sample MGYA00581538_ERZ1699236 | MGnify/ENA primary metagenome ERZ1699236 (study PRJEB42319, sample SAMD00040336) | human oral metagenome | material: saliva | host: Homo sapiens | study: EMG produced TPA metagenomics assembly of PRJDB4115 data set (Metgenomic analysis of... | reverse complement strand
GCTTTCCAAATGTTCTTCTCAAACGGTATCGTGGTCGCAAGCTTGCTTGCCATTGTCCTCAATGCCATTTTGAACCATAACAAAAAAGAAAAATAACACAAGAACACCTGAGTCGCTTGACTTAGGTGTTTTCTTTGAAATTGAAATCTTCAATTTTGTAAATCGAAAGAAAAGACTAAGCAACTACTCTGTCTAACTTCTACTGAAAGTATCTCGTGTTATTTAATTCTTACGATTGACTTATTTTCAATTCTATAAATAGCATCGTAATCTTCCAGATTGTAATGATGGGCAATTTCAATAAGACTATTAGGCAACTGTTTCAAGACCTTTCTTATTTCTCTAGAACTTGCTGCATCTAAAGAAGCCATCATCTCATCAGCAAGTAAAACCTGCTTCCCTCTCAAAATTGCACGTGCAATCTCCAGTTTTATGATTTGACCACCTGAAAAGTTATCTCCAGTTAATTCATAGTCTAATTGCTGACAACAAGCCTCCCATAGTCCGACCTTTTTTAGTGTTGAAATGAGCACTGAGTCTGAATAATCTTGATAAAGAGTTAGATTATGTCGCACACTTGTATGAAAGATATAGGGATTTTGATGAATAATTGCAATGTTATCTAAATTTGGAGTCAGCTCCATTCCATCAATGCTTTTAAAAATGATTTCCCCACTATATGCCTTATCTTGCCCTGATATTAACCTAAAAAGTGTTGTTTTCCCAATACCACTATCACCAACTATAAGATTATGCTGAGACAATGAAAAAGTAACCGTAACATCTCGAAAAATCTCTTGATTATCATAAGATTTAGTGACGTTTTTTAACTGAATTTCTTTTAAAGTATGTATGTGATGCCCTTTTGAAGGCATTTCTGCCTCGCTTCCAAATGTCAATAATTTATCTTTTATCACTTGACTTGATTGAATACTTGCAATAGCCTCCAGAATTTGTTGTAAGGGGTTAATAAGATATGTTGAAGCAGACATCATGGCAATAAGTGTAGTGATTGAATTTTGTTTCATTACAAGACCAATCACAAACGGTCCAATCAAGCCGATAGCTTTCAGAGGTCCTGTCCAAAACATAACTAAATTCTGAAGTGTATAATACTTAAATTGTGTCATCTCCATCTCACCAAGGGTTATGAGAGTTTGACTTACATTCTCTTTTTCTGCTTGATTGCAAATAATCGTTTCAATCCCCTTACCAAAATCTGTGATAGCTCTTAAATTCTTCTCTTTTGAACTACTTAGTAATTCTCCTGATTCTTTTAATTTTCTCTTAAATATAAACTGAGGCAAAATCATCAGAAAGGCTCCTATAGTAAAAAGACTACCCACAATAAGATTTTGTTTGAGCAGATAAATAACAGATACTAGGACAGAGGCGCCCCACACTGGCGAGATAAGAAAAGATTGAAGGAACTCCTGGTCTACGATTCCAAGATCTTGTGTCAAGAGTGAGCAAAGCTCAGAATCAGAGTTCTTTTTAGGAAAGACAGCATAATTCTTCAAAATATTCCCTGATAGTCTTACATTAAACGCCCTAATAATAGAACGAAGCAGAATATTCTCTATATACATAAAAGCGTACATAGCCACCCAAAGAGAAATGCCCGAAAATGTAAAAACTATTAAATCCCGACTATTACCGCTATCTAAATGACCTGCCATCTGGATAATTATAGGAATAACAATTCCTTGACAGGAATAAAGAAGTGCAAAAATGATATAAAGTACCATTTCCTTTTTAGGAAGTAGCTTAATAGATTTAACCATCATTGTAACACAGCAACTGATTTATTTTTTTCAATAATCATTGCTTTTACCTCCTTCCATTTGATACTATTATTTTAGTTTATTAATGCTACTAAACTATTGAAATTTCGGAAATCCGATAAGGAAATTTTATATGGAACTAGGTCAAAAATTTAAGCAGATTCGCAAACAGAGAAAATATACTATCCAGAGACTCGCTCAAGTGGCCGGATCTGTAGCGAGTATTTCGGACTTTGAAAATAACAAAACATCACTCTCAAATGATATTCTTTTCAAACTTTTAAAACACCTAAAAGTCGAATATAATGAATTTTTCGGACAAGAATATCTTGTGGACGAAACCTACATAAAACTTGCTAATCAATACAATCAAGCCTCAAATAATCTAGATTTTGAAGCACTAAAGCAAGTCGCAGAAAGATTTCGCATTTTAGGAGAAACTAATTATAGCGATTATCTGATTAGTCTTTGTATTACCTGTCAGGTTTCAAAACTTCAAAACCAGCCGGTTAACCAAGATATTGCTACAGAACTTCAAAACTACTTCTTTTCGATTGATATTTGGACACTTCTTGATATTGATTTACTGGATATGGTAAAGGATATCTTCACAGAAGATGCTCTAACAATCTACATTAAAGAACTCCTATCAATTCTCGGTAAAAATCCTAGAAATAATTTAGATCGAATCACTTTAGATGTTATCAGTCGTTGTATTTTCCAAATCATTCTTTATGGAAATCAAGAAGATAGTGATTACTATTTAAACGAACTAAAAACTATTCAATTCCCAGATTATTTCATGTTACAAAAACTCTATCTTAAAGAGCTAGAAGCTGCATACCTTTATAAATTTATCGATAAGAATATGGGAAAGATTATACATAAAGAAATTCTCCACTACTTGGCTTTTATTGGTGATGACGATAATTTGAGAGAATGGGATCAAACCTTCTGTCAATTATAGACTTTATTGGATAACAGTTGTACAATAAAGTCTATAATTTGAAAAATTTAGAAAGGAAAACAGAATGCACGAAACACATTCTCTCCGTGAGCGATTTCTTGTTTTCTTCAAGATTTTTGTGCCCATACTGATTTATCAGTTTGCCAACTTCTCAGCAGCCTTTGTGGACACTACCATGACTGGTCAATACGATGCCCTACACTTGGCGGGGGTAGCCATGGCAACGAGTTTATGGAGTCCTTTTTTCACCTTTTTAACAGGTATCGTCTCTGCCCTAGTTCCTATTATCGGACACCATCTAGGAGCAGGTCGCAAGGACCGAGTAGCACCTGATTTCTATCAATTTCTTTATATGGCTTTGGGCCTATCACTTATCCTCTTTGCCCTCGTTTTTCTAGGGGCACCCTTGGTTTTGAATCATTTAGGTTTGGAGCCTTTGGTCAGAAAGGTAGCCCTTGGTTATTTACGCTTTTTGAGTCTTGGGATTATCCCCCTTCTTCTCTTTAGCGTGGTTCGCTCCTTCCTTGATGCCCTTGGCCTCACACGCCTTTCCATGTATCTCATGCTTTTGCTCCTACCTCTCAACGGTTTCTTCAATTTCCTCCTCATCTATGGCATTGCTGGTCTACCAGAGTTGGGTGGAGCTGGGGCTGGTCTTGGAACTTCAATGGCTTATTGGGCCCTTCTCCTCATTTCCATTTCGGTTATCAGAAAGCATAAAAAGGTTAAGCCCTACCACATTGAAAAGGTCCAACCCCTTGATAAAACAGCTCTACTTGACGCACTTAAACTGGGTCTTCCTATTGGTGGAACGGTCTTTGCGGAGGTCGCTATCTTCTCAGGTGTTGGTTTGGTTATGTCTAAATATCCGTCCCTAGTGATTGCCAGTCACCAGGCAGCTATGAATTTCTCAAATCTCATGTACGCCTTCCCTCTCAGCATTTCCAGTGCCATGGCTATCATTATTTCCTACGAATTTGGGGCTAGACGCATGGATGCGGTCAAGAGCTACAGCAAGCTGGGACGGTTGACAGCACTAGGATTTTCTATCTTTACCTTGATTTTCCTCTACTTCTTGCGCTATGATTTGGCTGAACTTTATGGGCATGAGCCTGAATTTTTGAAAATGACAGCCATTTTCATGACCTATAGCCTCTTCTTCCAAGTGGCAGATGTCTTTGCGGCTCCGCTTCAAGGAATCCTGCGTGGCTACAAGGATACCAAGGTGCCTTTTTATCTCGGTGTCCTAACCTACTGGGGCATCACCTTCCCAGTTGGCTTCCTTCTTGAAAAAGTCACTGGGCTGGGCCCCTATAGTTATTGGATTGGCCTGATTGCCAGCCTTATCGTCAGTGGTCTCTGTTACCAATGGCGCTTAAATAGAATCGTCAAACGTTACGAATCACAACTTTGATATCCCTAAAGCAGTCTTGTCAGACTGCTTTTTCTATGCTCAAATCTCAATAATACAGAAAGAAGCCTCCTGCATATTGAAAACAGATAAACTGTTATCAATTTACAGAAAGCTTCTTTTTATGAGTGATACTTTAAATTCAGATTTACCTGACCTATTACCAAACTGGATTAATTAATGAAAACATAGATGTTTAATTTGGAAAAAGGTATCACAGAGTCCAGATGGATCAACTAAGGCACTATAAATCATGACTAAACTACATAAAGTTAGGAAATGATAAAAATAAACCACTTTTTCTCCTGTTTTAGGAAGTAAAAAGAAAGACCCGAGCCATAAGACACAAATGGCTATTAATAGGATTACTTTATTCATTGATTCCATAAAATTCTCCTTTATAAATGTTTAGCACAATAAAATAGGACTTAGTATTATCTGAATGTTATCATAAAATCTAACAAGCATTGCATATCCCTTCAAGGAATCACTTTAACATTTTTTGCTAGTCTTGTTTAGGTAAGTTAAGACATATAAAATCATATTGGGAGGTTGGGGAGACTAATTATTACACAAAGTACAATAATGTTTACAGACGTCAAGACTAGCAAAATCTAAGTAAAATGACATGTTTACAACTGTCAGATTTCTCACTGTCATAGTGTACTATTTTTTCTATATAATATGTAAAACAAATAGGATAAAATTGTAAAAAAATGTAATGAAAGGTCACTTTTTTATCCTGAATGGTTAGGTTACATATCATGTTAGATTTAAAAGGCTTTCATCTCACAGCTTCTTTTGTCATGTAAAAAGAGGTTAGAACCAAGGGCACCAACCTCTCTTTTAGCTTTTACTAAGTAATAACTATCTAAAAATGACTAATCAGTCCACTTGATCAAGCAAGTAAGCATAGCCCTCTTTTGCCATGTCAGCTTTAGGAACAAATCGCGTTGCTACCCCATTGATACAGTAGCGTAAACCACCTCTATCACTTGGCCCATCTGGAAAGACATGCCCAAGATGAGAATCTCCCACACGACTACGGACCTCAATACGATCCATATTGTGAGAATGGTCTTCCTTGTAGTTGGCTACCTCTGGACTAATGGGTCTAGAGAAACTTGGCCAGCCACAGGCTGAATCAAACTTGTCCTTGGATGAAAAGAGTGGCTCACCAGTCGCCACATCAACATAAATCCCAGGCTCAAACTGATTCCAAAGCGGACTCGTAAAGGCCCGTTCTGTTCCATTCTCCTGAGTCACAGCGTAGGCTTCTGGACTCAAACTTTCCTTAAGCTCCTCCCGATTCGGCTTGTGATAAGCACTAGCATCAATAACAGGACTAGCTGCCTGATTGACATTGATATGACAGTAGCCATTAGGGTTTTTCTTGAGATAATCTTGATGATAATCCTCAGCAGGAATAAAGTGATGTAGGGGCAACAATTCAACCGCCAAAGGCTGACCGTATTGCTCAGTCATTTCTTGGAAAACTTGCTCGATAGTCGATAAATCATTTGCATCCGTGTAGCAAACACCCGTACGGTACTGGCTACCCACATCATTGCCCTGTTTGTTTTTACTCAGAGGATTGATGATACGGAAGAAATGTAGCAGAATCTCACGCAAGGACACCTTGCTAGCATCATAGGTCACCTGAACCGTTTCAGCGTGACCCGTCTGACCGATAAGCTCATAGCGAGTCGTCTCACTACGGCCATTGGCATAACCCGAAACCGCATCAAGCACACCAGGCACGCGAGAAAAATACTCCTCAACACCCCAGAAACAGCCACCAGCAAGATAAATCATATGATTATTTAGATTTGACATTTTTAACACTCCCTTCAATAGATACTCTCATCTCCACGCCTTAAGTGTAACGCTTTTGAGAAGATTTCGCACTTATAGTGACTTGAGGGAGAAAAAATCCCATCACAAGTGTGATAGGATTCAAATAGATGACTTTATTACCTTGATAAATCTACAAATAAACAGATTGACTGGTAATCAATACCTTAGGTAACAACTGGACAACAATTCCTTCATCAGGATTTTCAGAATCATCAAATAGGAATGCTAGTTCTCCAGTTCTCTCGATGTACAATTCACTTAAACTAAATCTCTGTTTACTTTCAATACCAAATTCAGCTATCAACAGGGCTTGAAGCTTTTCTAACTGTTTATCTTTTTCCTCTAAAAACTGAGAATATACCGACTCTTGCTGTTCTGTAATACCATCATTTTCATAATACGCAGAAAAATCAACTGGCACAATTTGAGACTGTGAAAACAAATTTACTTCAAGCTTGGTGTAATACCCAAAATCAAATTCTAATTCACCAAATTTTGACTCTATCATGATTAATTACCTTTCTTTTCATTTAATTCTTTACATTTCGCAATTCCACCTTTATGTGGAATTGCACCATGAGCATCTATAGGTACTAGATCTAAGGTTTTCATATCACTTCTTTCATGATAGGTAAGCTTATGCTCTTTTCTATAGGCTTTTGCCTCTTCGGGACTGACTCCCATTTTGATAGCTAATTGTAAATCACCTTGTTTAAAATTTTTATTCCTTTGTTCTGAAAAGGTTTTTATTTCAAAGCTTTCTTTAGCTATAGGTGTAAAATCTGGTTCAAAATTTTTAAAGGTAATTCCATCAATACCATATGGTTGAAATATTTCCTTAATCGTTTTCTGTTCTGGATTAGTTTGTGTATTCTGCGGGACATAGTTTGGATCAGGAATCCATTTCGAATTTCCAGGCTCACCAGTCCAGTTACCATTTGTGCTAGGAATAAATTGCTTTTCAAAATTATTGTCATTTATTTTAAAAAGTGATTTTGTAAAATTTTTAATGTCTTGTCCAGACAATTTATCCTTTGGGAGAATACTTTTAAAATTATCGGCAGTATTTTTTACAGCTTCAAGATTTTTTCCTTCCATTAGTATACGCCCCCTTCTTTTGTTTGAACTTCTACAAAACGTTTAAATAGATTTTCGTAAGAGGAATCTCGAAACTGATGTTCTTCAATTACCAATGCCAAGATGATATTAATCGTTTCTTTAGGGTAAGATTCGATAGGTAGTTGGAAGTTATGTACAACAGTGTCAACCCAATCATGAATATCGTCTTCATCCTTTGATTTCTCGATTGCCCTATTGGCATCTAGCAATTCATACACAAGTTCTCTCAAACTCTTCAAATTAACGTCCCCGCTAGAATCTTTGACTTCCATAAGAAGCCTTTTAATCTTTGAGCTGATATTTGAATTTAATATCAATTCACTTACACTAGAATAATCTACATGCTTACCTTTGGTCATCCAATTTGTTATAAGATAATCTAAAATAACCGATTTGACATTGTTGGCTTTGAAACTTTTAGACGTAACACTTTCTACGAATGTATTCTGAAATGTATTAGAATCATGCTCAACTTTTTCAACCTTACATAAAACTGGTTGAATCCATTCATTTTGATAGACTGCTGCAACGCCCTTTGGTAATTTGGCGAGTTCTATGATTTGGTCATCGTTTAGATTGGCTGACTTACCTACTAATTCACGATCTGAAAAATCAGGTAATCGCATGATAATCTTAGTATTAGTATTTCGGATAACTGACAAATCCATTAGACCTGGTGCTTGATCAGCAATAATAAATCCTTCCCCATAGGTACGCATTTCAGCAATGGCATTTGCCAACATCTCCACACTCTTACCTAGGAGATTAGCTGATTCAGACATTTGTTCTGTTGATGTGCGTTTTAAGAGATTATGCGCTTCTTCAAGCACAGTGATGTGTTTTAATTCTGCATTCATATCCCCATTAGTCATGCGATACTCTTGCAATTTCAATACCAAAATACCCATTAGCAAGGATTTAGTCTCAGTGGACCCAACTCTACTGAGATCAACAATAACATTCGTATCAAATAGATGCTCATTTGTGAGTTCATCATTTGAAAAGATAAGTCCATTAATACCGTTTGTCAGAGATTCGATTCGAGTTAGTAAGGCTCCTTTATAAGCACCTTTATTCTCATCATCATATTCACTGGAATCAATAATCGTCTTAATATTATCTGCTATATCATTGAAATTTGGATAGAGTCTACCATAAGGGTTGTTTGATTCAAGAAGATCCCATCCACAATCTTGATAAGATTGTTCTACAGCTTTTTTTAAAACAGCTGGCATAGCCGCATACATCGGCCAACATACATTGAAAATTTCAACTAGTCTATCTAGATGCTCTAAAATATGAATTTCTTTAGGGAAACTAAACGGATTCAACCTCAGCAATGGTGTTAACTGAGGATTCGTTCCATAAACTGAAACATCGTCGTGATTACCAAAGACATGCTTATATTCTCCTTTTGCAGGTTCAACAACTAGGAATTTCAAGCCATTCTTTCTGCCTTCATTAAGGAGTTGATAAATCGTATTACTTTTACCAGATCCCGTACTACCTGTCACAAAAACATGAGAGGCTAAAGAGTTTTGGTTCAGATTTACTGGTACATCTTCCTTATGATACATATGGAAAATATCACCTAAATGAAGCATCTTATCAGTAACATCTTCTTCATCAAATTTAGCAATATTTCGGCCGAATTCTGCACACTCTAATATCGGTAGTCCAGGAATAGATTTTCTTGGGAAGTTCAATGAAAAGGCTAATTCTTGACCAGTAAGAGGTACTGTTGATGTCACGATAGATGGGTAGACACTAAAGGTTGGATCAGCTAATAGCAAATTAGGGTTCAATCCAAATAAAGGGTGACGTAATTCTCTTAGGTATGCTACAATCTCCTCTGCGTCACCACTGCTCTCACCTAAATCCCCTCTCCATAAATTAACCGAAGACTGACTCATAAAGGACTCTTCTCCTTGGGTCAAAGCTAAGTAAGTGTGAGCAACATTATTCGCAATATTTTGATCCTCACTGAGTACATAGGCAGCGAACTCCCACATGCCCATAGCCGTTCCTTTTTCAAAACGTTTCATCTGTTCTTCAAGGACCTTAAGGGCGTGAGAAATATTATGATTGGTAAAGGACTGAGTGATTCCCTCATTCTTACCGACTGTCGCAGTCACATTTGAGGCACGCGCAAAATTAGCACCGATATTAGAACCTAAGTTAACACCACTTGAAGAGCCCAAGGTTTGTCCAACCGTTTGTGATAGGGCACGACTAGCAGTTTTAGCAAGGGCACGGCTAACAGTTTTTGCAGTCGATTGACCAACAGAATCTGCAGTACTTGTTCCATGATTTTTAGAGTAATGGTAATCAACAGTTGCTCCCACTCCAAATGGCGTCCTCCCTTCAAGACTGCCACCACTAGTATGTGATGATCCTTTATTTGTACCATCTGTATGGGAAGTATTGGTACCATCAGTCTGACCAGACGAATCCGTTTGAGATTGACCACTAGTTTGGGTATCCCCAGCAGATTGGTTAACTGATTGATTCTTACCATGTTGGATACCAGCACTGGCTCCAACATTGACTCCAAAAGTAGCCATGGAAGTCGTTGCATCTGAAGCTGTGAAAGTATAGTTGGTTTGCCATTTTTCATAAGGCGCTAAGGCTGAAAATAGCTCAGATAAACGTAACTTTCTGTTCTCTATATCTTGAATAGGACTTGCTAAAAGGATTAAGGTATAGTTTTCGGATGGTTGTGACGGAATGACGCCATCAATCAATTTTTCGATGGTTTGACTGATAAATTTTTCAGATTTGGCAGTTGGTAAATTAGACACCGTTGCCACTGAATAAGGCTTAGAGTTTGCTAGACAAGGAATCCTACCGATTCCCTTTTCATTCTGGACTGTAGATCCAGGAAAGTTACCTTTAATGGCTTCTAACAATCTCTTACGATAATTTTCGACATTGACATTATCAGAATCATTCTTGGTATTTACTACAGCCAGATAAACTTCTGTATTGGTTTCAGTTCGATTGAAGACGAGAGCAATATTACAGTCCTCGTTAGAAAGTACTTCATAAACATTAACCAGTTTTTCTAAACTATTTTCTTTTTTGTCAACGACCCATTTTGTGATATTGAAATACCTGATATTATATGATTCCTGAAAGTCTGTACCAAATTCTACCTTATTTTCTATAGGAACATAAAGTTCTTTTATTTGTTCCAAATACGAATTGAAAATTTCTACTCCACATGAAGCTAATAAACGATTCGTTAACTCCTCATCGCTAATATTAGGTTGATCAGCCAGATACTTTTCTCTTTGCTCCTCAACTTGTTTGAGTTGCTCAGGGCTCAAAGCTGAAAGTTTCGCAACCTTGTCTGCAGCCTTAGCTCCTGCCTTATTAATAATATTTTTTATTCCCATACGATTCACCTACAAAAAGCTATTTCCAAGTAATCATTTGTTTAATCTGGTTAGTATAATTTTCAATTTGTTGCTGCTGCTCCTCTAAGCTTGCAACTTCATTTCTTGTTCTCTGAATTTTCGTATTCAAAGCACTTAATTCTGGACTAAATTCAATTATATTTTGAACAATTATACTTGTAAGATTTACTAGCCAAATTTTAAAAGCTTTCTCGTGTTCCGAACAAATACTTCCTGCAAATTCTGTCATCTTTGATTTAAATAAATCATTATAGGTCTTCTTAAGGCCAGATGCGTTAACTTTACTTGATTTCAAAGTAAAGTCTCCCAATCTAAATACATAACTAAGTTCTTCTTTACTAAACTTTTCAAGATTTAATTGAGTAAAATCTATCTCTTCATAAGATAAAATCAATTGAGAAAGCTTTTGACGTTTTTCTGGTTCAAGTCCCAAATCACCTGAAATAATACGCTCAAAATGAGATTTTATCTCAGAAGCATGATTAGACCAAAAACTGCTAGAAATACGTTCAAAGTCTACCCTTGAAAAATAAAGTTCTTCTACAAATTTATTTCTAAAATAGTCGACTGTTTGTGCAGAAGCTAGATTCTCTAAATTGATTTTCTTTGTCTTGTTCTCACGTGTAACACCGAAATAGTTACTAACCTCGTTACTGATATTTCCTATTTTTAGATTACTAATATCTATTTGTTGATGCTCAGTTAAATTTAAAGTTGGATTTAATGAGAGTATCTCAGTCTGTATGTCATTGAAACGGTTTAGAACATCATCTTTATTAATTTGTTTCATGAGATCTTCTTGGAAAATCTTCATTTCTTTTGGATACTGAATCAAAAGATCATTTCCCATTGACAACGAAGTGGATTTCAAACTTTCAACAATGACGAGTTTTTGGTCATCAAGATTAGCCTCCAATTCAGCCTCTCTGCTATGTAAATCTGCATTTTTCTCAGTAATTACAGCATTAGTTTTTAACAAAAGTTTATCTAATAAAGCTTTTGCCTGCTGGCACTTATTATAGTGTGAATAGCGGTCAACAAAAGTTTTTATGGTATCTTCAATAGTCAACAAACCACTGTTTGCATAGATGAGGTCTGAGCTTTTTTCAGCAGTTTCTCGAACTGTACTAGACATTTGTCTTGGAAGGATATCGAACTCATACAATTTCTTATAGTATTTCGTTTCAGGATTTGAATATTTTTCTCTATAAGTATCAAATTGCTCAGAGTAAAATTCACCCTCAAGATGACCTTTTAATTTCGCTCCAAGTCCTAAAATTGAAGACACGTAATAAATGCCTTGGGCATATAATTTACTTGGAATGGCTTGTTTCATGATTCTATCTCTAAAAGAATCACTTTTAAGATTAGTCGAGCTTAGATCCGCTGCCTCGGCCTTATTAACCACAATCATGGTGAACCGTTCATCTAAGCCTTCTACTGAAATAAGCTTTTCTTTTAATTTACTGTTATCTGTGCTATCCAAGGAACTACTGTCAGTTACAAAAACTGGTAATCCATTTGACATACCAGCCATGGCATTAGCAAGTACTTCTGAATGTTGACTATTGGTTGATGAATTAGAACCCGGGGTGTCGAATATTGTAATTTTTGAACCTACATCTCCTAAAATACCTTTCGAAAATGGGACAAGTACTTCGATTAAATCTCCAACACCTTGGTCAGCAGAATCATTGATAACTTCTAATACTGCATGTAGCTTTGAAATGATTGAATCAAAAGAAGTATTCAAGATACCATCGACTTTCTTACCAAATGAATCAGTGACATTCAATCCATCATAAAATACTTGATTATCATGGAAAGTGAGAACGACTCTTTCATCTTTATATACAAAAGAGATTTTGGCACGATCTTCATAAGAACTAGCCGTAACTTTATAGATTTTAGCGGTCACAGGAGTCTCAGCGCTTGGGAGTAATTCCTGCCCAATCAAGGCATTGATAAAAGTTGACTTCCCTGCACTATAGGTTCCTAATACACAGATAGGAACTGTATCTCCGGAGGCATCCGAAAAGCGTTTTAACTGTGTTTCAATCTCCTTGTTGCTCTCCCCAATATTCTTTATAATCAGTGGCTCAAGATTTTTAAAAATACGATTAATTTCTGGCAGAACATCGCGTGCGTTCTCTAAATAGCTTGTAGATGATGATAAAATAATATTTGAAAAGCGCTCATCTTTTAATGCTTCTTCTAACTGTTGCTTTTCATCATTTGGCCCCTCAAAAATTAATTCAAGTTTTTCATCTGGAACAGAATACTCATTTTCAATTTCTTTTAAAATATCATATACCTTAAAAGGAAAAAAGCCACGTTGAAAAACGGCTGAAACCAACTTACTATTTGAGTTATTTTCACTATTTATTGTTATCCAACTTTCACTAGATAAGTCGTAGCGACAAAAAGTTACTGTCTTCTCGTAAGGATTACTTACAACTTTAATTTTATTCATAATTACTCCGATTATTTAATAATACAAGTGTATTATATCACAGCAAACGGTTTTCTGTATGCGCTTTCTATAAAATCTAACTATTTTTATTTATCTAATGTTTAACTCATTTTTCACCCCACACAAAAAATCCCATCACATTGTGATAGGATTTTATTTTTATTCCATTTCAAAGCTTTCGCTCTTAATCTTATCTGGTAAGATGAGAGACAAGAGGATGCACAAGATGGCTGGTATCAACCATGGTAAGGAAGCTCCTGACAATGGTAGGAAGTTAATGAGGGCATTCAGTCCTGCAAGCTTGAACTGGCTGCCAAGCACGCTAAGCAAGGCAATCAGCGTTACTACCGCAACTGTAACCTGCATACCAGGTTTAGACAAGGCCACGAACTTGTTGGCAATCACAATCATGACAATCGTAATCGTGATTGGGTAGAGAATCAAAAGCACTGGCACTGAGAAAGCAATGATATTGTTAAGTCCCAAGTTGGCAATCGCAAACCCAATCAAGGTAAAGAGAATGGCGTAAGCCTTGTAGGATACTTTCGGAAATGCCTTGTGGAAGAATTCCCCAGTCGCAACGATAAGTCCTGCGGTTGTTGTGAAACAAGTCACTGTCACCATGATAGCTAGGAAAATCTGAGCCGCTGGTCCAAAGATAGCTTGTGTGGCTTGTGACAAGACGCTAGCACCAATATTGGCATCTTTTGGTAGGCCTGCCACTTGGAGTGGGAAATGATTGCCCAAAAAGGCTAGTCCCAAATACAAAGCACCAAAGAGAAGCGTCACTACAAAACCAACGACCCAAATGGTAGAGATATACTCTTTCTTAGATTTAAAGCCTAGTTGGTTGAGAGTGACTACTGCCACTACACTGAAGGCCACAGAAGCTAAGGCATCCAAGGTGTTGTAGCCTTCCAAGAATCCCTTACCAAATGCAGAAGCTTGATAAGCTTGGCTAGCTACCTGAGGACTGTGAGCACCGTATTTAAGTGCTCCTGCCACAATAACCATAACAATCATAATAGCAAAGACAGGTGTTAAAATACGTCCAATACTATCTAGAATTTTAGATGGGTTCATGGCAATCCAAAGTGCTAAAGCAAAGTAGATTACGGTAAAGACAAAGAGCCAAAGGCTGGTATGTCCACTGCCAATCAAAGGCGAGAAGCCAATCGAAAAGGCTGCTGCTGCCGTTCTAGGAATGGCAAAGAAAGGACCAATAGACAGATAAAGGACTGCCAAATAGACTAGGGCAAACTTAGGCGAGATTTTTTGTGAAATCTCATGAATGTACCCCTTAGGATTTAGGGTCCCAATCACCAGCGTTAGGATGGCAATACCAATACCTGATAGGACAAACCCTGCAATCGCAGGCCAAAAATGACCTCCAGATTCAAAGCCTAGCTGAGGCGGAAAGGTCAGATTTCCGGCTCCAAAGAACATACCAAACAACAATAAAGCTGTAAGGCCTCCTTTTTTTAACATAAGTTTCTCCGATCTAAGACAAACAAGATATCATCTCAAAAAAGATAACTTGTTTATTACTATTTTAGTCAACTTACTTAGTATGACATGATTAGTTTGGAACTTCAAGCTATTCAGACTTATTAGGAAAGGTTTTTAAAATTGCAAATTTTCTGTATCATTGTACGAAAAAACTAGACAAGATTCT
>ERZ1699236.290-NODE-290-length-14975-cov-3.649582_pt1 | contig 14975 bp, 8 predicted proteins | sample MGYA00581538_ERZ1699236 | MGnify/ENA primary metagenome ERZ1699236 (study PRJEB42319, sample SAMD00040336) | human oral metagenome | material: saliva | host: Homo sapiens | study: EMG produced TPA metagenomics assembly of PRJDB4115 data set (Metgenomic analysis of... | reverse complement strand
CTTTACTTTGAGCTTTTAGACTAAGTGCAAGTGTTTGCCCAGGACTAAATTTTGGAAATTTAAGACCATTAGATAAGGTTAAAAGATGTGTCAAACCGAGATCTCCGCCCATTAATTGTTTGGTTTTCACAAGTAATTCACGGTTAGGTTCTTCGATTTGAAAACTAATATAATAAGCTCCAAAGGACTCTCGAGTAATCGTATATTCTTTGATTTGACCATTGATTCGGGTAGTTTTAGATGTTTTGATGAAACCTAATTTTGGCACATAAACGTAACGAGGGCCTGCAACATAGACACTTGTTTTTCCTGATTTACGCTTATTTGCTCTACCAGTGAATGACTGATTGCGATGTTTACGTGATTTGAATTTTGGTTTTTCAAATTGGTCAGGTTTTGTAAAAAAGTTTTTATAGGCTCGATCAAGATTCGATAATGTTTTTTGTAAAACGGTTGCATCTGAAAGATGAAGCCAAGAATTCTCTTTTTTCAATTCTGTTAACAATTTTTGCATATCGTAATCTTCGATATAAATAGGATTAATAATTTTATCACCATGTTTTTTGGCCTGTTCTTTGTAAGAATTATAATCATCAATCATTGCATTGTAACGATTTTCTTGCATGTTCTTAAATTGGTTCCAAACAAAACGACTGTTTCCAAAGGTTTGTTCAATAGTTTGTTTTTGTTCTTTATTTGGATAGAGTTTTAATTTGACACCCAATAAAATGGTCATTTGAGAATCCTCCTTTCTATTTGAATTAATTTTATTATACGCTTTTGAAAATAATAGTTAAAGAAAAAGCGTACGAGTGAGATAGACGAATATTTATTAATTTGTTAAGGTTGCGGTTTTTGTGAATTTATTTTCCGATTAAAATAGGGGGTTTTCTTCGCGTTTCCTTTCTTAGAGGTCAATTTTCTTAAAGGTCAATTTTCTTAGAGGTCAAAGCGTAAGCAATTGATTTTTTCATAGAGAGCTTCTATGGTTGGGATGACTTGGTCAATGTCTGTAACTGTTTTTTCGGTATCATAGGTGATAACAGGACTTTCGTCAGGCTGACAAAGATAGTCGTTCCACGACTGGTAAGTAATGGTGACACCGTTTCTGATTTCTTGCGCGTCATCAGGATGCGTTTGGGTCGATAGAGCGATGGTGATGCTTTGATCGTCATTGATGATGACGAAGCATTCGGTATCGTTATCACTTCCAAATGGACGGGCACCGTATTTGGTGAAGAAATCGTCAGGATCAGTTCCAGGATAGCGTTCTTGAAGGCGGGTTTTAATGGTTTCTTTTAATGGTGTGATTTTCATGATGTTATCTCCTTTTAGCTAATTGTGTGAGTATTTTTTGTTTATTCAAGCGGTCAATAGCTTTGCCTAAGTCTTTAAGACTTTTTGGGACTTTTTTATACGATTTGACAGTTTGTGAGACGTGGTAAAGTGGTGGATTGTTTAGAAAACTTGGGATAGGTTTTTGATTGAATTGAAAAGTGATGTTTGTAGTTGGTTCGGTGCTTTTGTTAACGATAATGGTTGTATTGACGGCGCCATCTTCGTAGATAGTAAAAATAGTGTCGATGTTTGTAGGGACAGGAAAAGTGTCTTTTAGTTTTTTGATATTGTTATCAAGTGTATCATAACCTTTATGACTATGAAGGTAGTTGATAAGATTTTCTCTAATGTGGCTTTGTTGCATGAGTCAGTTCCTTTCGATTAGTTTTTGAAATGTAGACGTTTGATTTTTGTTATCATTTTCTTGATAGTTGGAACGATTTCGACGAGCATGCTGACCGTTTCAGATGTTTCATAATGGCTAATAACGACTGAGTCGAGTTCTCGATTGTAGGCGTTCCAACCGTGATGCGTGATGGTGACGTTATCACGGATTTCCTGGGCATCGGTAGAGCAGAGTTCAGCTTTTATGGTGATAGTGAGTGTTTTATCAAAATTTAAGGTTAATTGACACGTGAAATCGTGGTCGTTAAAAATGTGACAGTCTTCGTTAAAGATGTCATCAGTAGTGCGTTTATAGGTTTTTTTGATCTTTTCAAGGATTTCTTTTTTAGTCATGAATAATTTCCTTATAAATCGTAAATGCTATAGCCAGCAAAGTCAGCTAAGATCTCTCTGTGTTCTTCAAAGAGTTTGCATTCGGCAAGGGCTTGGTCAAGGTCGTCTTGGGTTTCAATGGCTTTACCTGGGTCCATCCAATAGATGCGAGGGTTATTGCGATTGGCTTCTTTAATTTGTGGCCAGTCGGCGAGGTAGGTATTGAGGGCTTGTTTGTTTTTAAGTTGTTTTGTGGCTTGTGCTTTAACAAAGATTGCTACGCGTTGTTTTGGGGTCATGGGGTTCCTTTCTATTGGCCTTGGTAGAGCAGTTCTTCTAAGTCGTTAAGGGTGCGGTCAAGTACGCTATGAAAACGGTCATCGGTGTCACGGAGGTCAATTGGGTTTAATGTGATGAGAGCAATTGGCATGTAATCATCAGGATAACCGTGATCGTAAGTTTTAGTGAGTTGTGGTAAGGGCTTGACACGGACGATTAATTTATCTTTGGTTAAATGGATTTTAGTAGCTGTGTTGGCGCTCATTGCAAAGAAGTTATCAATGTTTGAGTTTAAATAGTCGTTTATTAAAGCATTGAAACGTGGGTCGTTAATAAAGTGATTGATTTTATTGTAGACGAGTGTGTCTTTGTTTAAAAATGAATAAAGTGACATGAGCGTTTCCTTTCTAGTCAATAGTAAAGTCAAATGATTTGATGTTTTTTAATTGAAAACCGAGGAAAAGATTTTCTTTGAAATATTCGATGAACCAGCGTTTGCGAAGAGCAGCATGGTATTGGGTTTGTGGTTCTTTTGGGTTGTCTTCACTGAAGTCATTTTCAAGATAGGCACGGTCAAAGGCTTCGTGTTCGACGGACATGAAGTCGTAGCCGTTATCGATTTCAAGATAATACGTATAATCAAGAAGATACAAGAAATCATCAATTTTAGTTTGATTCCAGTTCGTATCAATATCAATCGTAAAGACGGTTCCGTCATAGTTACTGTCGTAGTCGAAGTTTGTGTAAAGGTTGCTTGGGAAATTGCCAAAAAGACGGACAGTGAATTCACGATGATCTTCTATTTGCTTTTGATAGAATTTGAGTTGGTCAATAGTTGTAAGGTGTTGAAGTTCAGCAATAGGCGTTTCGGCTAAGAAAGCGTCACGAATAGGGCCTTGGTAGCCACCGTTAGTGCTTTCAAAGATTTCGCCTGAGTTTAGAGTGAGCTTGTAGTTAAGATAGAGTGACATATTAATAGTTTCCTTTCATGGTTTTAAGATAGATGTGATGAGTAAATATGAAGTGCGAAGACGCGACCGATAAGCGTCTCTCCAAAACCTAAAAAATGGGTTTCGGGGGCGACCGTGAGGTCGCCATCCCGCAAAAAATATGCAAAACCGTTAGGTTTTGCTTTAGCGGTTTTGAGTTGACAAGCGTCAGGTGAAAAGTTTACAATAGAACTATGAAAAAATGTAAAGAAAGTGAGTTTTCTTATGAAAATTAAGCGAGCAAGTGGCGTCAAGCGCGTGCTTTATGGGACAGCAGCGGCAGGCGCTCTTTTAGCGAGTTCTGTGAGTGCGGATGAAGTAACGGGTAGTCTTCAATTAATGAGTGACAAAGTTAAAGAAAGAACGACAGAAGAGAATCCACATGTTTTTCCTTATGAACGTGATCAGTTGCAATTGACGACATCTGGTGATAAACCATTGCCAGCGGGGAGTAAATTGAAAATTAAGGTTGGTTTGTCGGATCCATCAAGTTTGTTATCAAGTCCAACTATTGAGGGTAAATCATTGGTGTTTGAAGGTGATGGCGTTTATTCGCTTGATGTGTCAGGCATGGCTCCTGGGAAATTAACAGAGTTGGTTGTTAGTCTTGGAGAATGTCTTTCTAAACAACCTTCGTTAACGGTGACAATGACATATGATTTATTGATTGATGGTAAGTCTGTTAGTACGGTGTCTTCGAAACGTATTGTTACTCGTAGTGTGTCTGCTTTTGAGATTGATAGTTCTGGGTCAGCATATTCTGTTGTTTCAGATGGTTCAAAAGAATTAGCGTCAACGTATCAGTCAAGTGGTGATGTTTCAACAGATGCAGGTGTTAAACGTATGGCCTTAACCGATTTACGTAATCCTGTTACATTGACGGCTGACCGATTAGAAGGTGTTGGCGCTACGGATATGTTTGTTGATATTGATGTTCCTGATGGGGTGTCATTGGCAATCAAAGATACTGCCGATAATGTTACTAAATCTATTTTTTCAGAGTATCGTTCAGGTAACCATTATCATATTCCAAAAGCTGTTTTTGAAAACGCTGACGGGGGTATGTATTCTAAAATTGTGTTTAATTCATCTGAATTAGGTCGTAAAACGGTAGCTCAACAAGGATTATCGTCTATTTTTGATCGAACCGTTGTTTCAGATGTGTCCGTTAAGTTATCTTATAAAGATAAAGATAATGTGTCTAAAGTTTTGGCAACGGCAACGCCTGTTAAATTATTTACAAGGGTGACGCTTTCTAAAGCGACAGATGGGAAAATTCATTATGCTCAAAAAAATAATGTAACGTCATCTGTTTTTGGTTATAGCGCTGTGAGTAATGGCATTGACGGAACGTTATCTATTGATAGTGATGTTGTGACGACGTTGAAACCTTTGGTTTTTGATTTAAAAGATGATTCTGTTATTAAAAATCGAACAGTTTCTTTAACGCAGATGTTCAATTCTGTTAAAAAAGTTCCATTTGTTGTGACAGATGTCACAACGGGGAAAGTTTTAGGTGAGTTGGTGTATGGTAGTTCACGTACAAACTCTCTTGTATTACCTGATTCGGTAACTAAGATTAGTGTTGCTCCTAAGGTACCATCTGTAATTAATGGATCTGTTGATTCTCGTAGTTATATGTCAGTGTCTATCACGGGTGAGAGTGGCGATGCTGTTGCGATAGCTACAGATATGGCTGGTAAAAATGAAACGAGTCGAGTAGTTCGTCAAGTTAAAGGGTCATATGATGATGCGTCAATTACATCTACACATACGATTTTGTTAGATAAATTGACAATTAAAGGTAGGGATGAAGATTTGGAACGTTTTGTTCCACAAGATTCTGAAGTAGGGATGTCAGCGTCGTTAGATTTAATAATTGCTAAAGAGGTTTCTACAGGCTATGCTAATAAGGTTCCTATTAATGGCGTAACGGTTTCGTTCACACTTCCTGATGGATTGATGTTGAAACCTAATGATAGTCCTAATGGGTATGATATTGTTAAACAAGATGGCCAGTCATATACGCTTCGTTTTAAGAATCCAATTTTGAATATAAATGGTGAACGAAAGAGTGGTCGTTTATCTGTTAATGTGATATCGACGTTGCCTGCAAAAACACGTGTTTATAAGATTCCTTTTACGTTTAATTTTGATTCTAAATTAACACCTTTTATTGTCAATCCGACAGATAATGTATCGACATTTACGCTTGTAGCTTATACGGCGAAAGAATTGCTATCGACGTCTGATATTGATTATGCAGGTTTGAAAAATCAAACAAGTGCCATTCTTGATGCGTCTCATAAAGAAGCGGTTGTTAATTCAAATTTGATGAATATGACGTCTTCTAATGTTGCTAAGTGGGAAAGTTTAGCTTATATTCCACAAAAAGGGATCGATGGTTCTACGGCAACAGCTAAATTGACGGGCGCGATTACAGCTCCTAAAGGTTGGAAAGTGCTTTATACAACGGATAAAGTGTCTGGTAATCGTGAGGTTGATGCAAAATTGAATTTTGTAGAAACTCCAAGTGATTTTTCTCGTGTGACAGCTGTTAAATATGTGGCGACAGCACCTGTTAATCAAGTGTCGATAACAACGTTTAAGGTGCCACTTGCAGTGACCAATGAGCCAGGCGCTAAGTATGTGTATCGTACAGATATCACAACAGATACGGCTTCTCATATCTTGTCGGCGCCTGTGTCTATTTCTGTAAAAGAAGCTGAGTTGAAAACACGTTATCTTGAAAAAGGAACAGATAAAGTTCTTTCTCCTGAAGAAAAAGGGAAGAAAGATAAGAAAGATATTCCTGAGTATACCTTTGTCGAAACCAAGGTTGATGGTGATGTGACCACGCATTATTACACAAGAGAACTTAAGACCCGTTATCTTGAACAAGGAACTAACAAAGTCTTATCTCCTGAAGAAAAAGGAACGAAAGATAAGAAAGATATTCCTGAGTATACTTTTGTCGAAACTAAGGTTGATGGTAATGTGACTACGCATTATTACACAAAAGAACTCAAGACCCGTTATTTTGAAAAAGATACTAACAAAGTCTTGTCTCCTGAAGAAAAAGGAAAGAAAGACAAGAAAGATATTCCTGAGTATACTTTTGTGGAAACAAAGGTTGATGGTAATGTGACAACGCATTATTATACCAAGGAATTGAAGACTCGTTACCTTGAACAAGGAACGAACGCTGTTTTATCTCCTGAAGAAAAAGGGAAACATGATAAGAAGGCGATTCCTGATTATAGCTTTGTTGAAACGACCGTTGATGGCAATGTGACAACGCATTATTATACAAAAGAACTCAAGACCTGTTATCTTGAAGAAGGTACGAATAAGGTTTTGTCTCCTGAAGAAAAAGGGAAGAAAGATAAGAAGGATATTCCAACTTATCATTATGTGCGTACAACAACAGAAGGTATTGTGACAACGCATTATTACACGCAAGTCTACACGCGCTATATCGATATCGCTGACGGTAAAGAAATCGCTGAGCGTGAAAAAGGTACCTTTGGTAAGAAAGATATTCCTGAATACCGTTTTGTAGACACTCAAGTCGATGATAAAGGAAACACGACGCACCGTTATGAACAAGTCGGTACGCAGTACATTGACAAGTCTACTGGTAAAGAAATCGCTTCTCGTGAAAAAGGAACTAAACCTAAGAAGGATATTCCTGAATACCGCTTTGTAGAAACTAAGAAAGATGACCATGGTAATACTAAACATTACTATGAACAAGTGGTGACCCGTCATGTGGCTAAAGAAGATGGTCACGAAGTGGCTCCTATGGAAAAAGGAACGACTGGTAAGAAGGATAATATTCCTGATTACCGTTATGTGGAAACTAAGAAAGACCCTAATGGGGATACGCGTCATATCTATGAAATGGTTGAAACCCATTACATTGATAAGAAGACAGGTAAAGATCTCACACCTCCTGATAAGGGAACCAAGGGTAAGAAAGATATCCCAGGCTATCGTTTTGTAGAAACGCGTAAGACACCTAATGGCGATACGGAACATGTTTATGAAAAGGTCAACACCCGTCATGTGGACTTGTTAACAGGTAAAGAATTGTCACCTATGGAAGAAGGCTTGACGGAAAAACGTCAGATTCCTGACTATGTTTATGTGGAAACACGCATGGATCCTAATGGTGACCGTCGTCATTTGTATAGTCAACAAGCAACACGTTATCTTGACAAAGATACCTTGAAAGAATTGGCCAAGACCGAAAAAGGCACGCATCCAAAACGTGACTTCCCAGATTACCGTTTTGTGGAAACAAAAGTTGATGGTGTGGTAACCACGCACTATTATGAACAAGTGGAAACACGCTTCATTGATAAGGAAACGGGTAAATCAATTAGTGATCCTAAGAAGGGGACTCATGGTAAGAAAGATATTTCTGGTTATCGTTTCGTAGAAACCCGTAAGACGCCTAATGGGGATACAGAACATGTCTATGAACAACTCATGACCCGTCATATTGATAAGGCAACTGGTAAAGAATTAACAGGTGCTGAAAAAGGCCTTCATGGCTCTCGTACTTTCCCAGGCTATCATTTTGTGGAAACAAAAACAGACCCTAATGGGGACTTACGTCATTTCTATGCGCAAGTGGTGACGAAACACGTGGATATTTTGACAGGCGAAGAAGTAGCTAAGTCTGAACAAGGGATTAAACCTAAGAAAGATGATATTCCAAATTATCGTTACATTGAAACGAGTAAAGATGGTGAGGGTAATATTATTCATAAGTATCGTCAAGTGGTGACACGTTTTGTGGACCGTCATAGTGGCGCTGAAATTGCACTATTTGAAAAAGGCACAACACCTAAGAAGGACATCCCTGATTACCGTTATTATGAAACGACACGTGATGATAATGGCAATACCCGTCATGTTTATGAACAAATCACAACACGTTACATTGATAAGGTGACTGGTAAAGACTTGTTACCATTTGATAAGGGAACCAAACCTCAAAAAGATATTCCAGGTTATCGTTTTGACCATACGGAAAAATTGCCTAATGGCGATACCAAGCATTATTACGTGCAAGTGGTGACCCGTCATGTGGATGTGGATACGAAGAAAGAATTAGCTGAGGTTGAAAAAGGAACGCAACCGAAACGCACTTTTGATGGTTATTATTTCGTTGAAACAAAAACGGATAATGGGGACACAACGCATTACTACAAACAAATCATCACGCGCTTTGTGGATAAATCGGGTAAAGATTTGGTACCGTCTGAAAAAGGTAAGAAAGATAAGAAAGACATTCCTGATTATCACTATGTGGAAACTAAGGTTGATGATAAAGGTAATGTGACGCATATCTATGAACCTGTACCAAAACCAGAGCCTAAGCCAGAACCAAAACCAGAGCCTAAGCCAGAGCCTACGCCAGAGCCTAAACCTGAGCCTAAGCCAGAGCCTAAGCCAGAACCAAAACCTGAGCCTAAGCTAGAGCCTAAACCTGAACCTAAGCCAGAGCCTGAAAAACCTGTGGTTGACAAACCTGTGGTCAATAAAGAGTTGCCTCATACTGGTGATATGGCAGAAATGGCACAATATGGTCTTGGTCTTGCAAGTCTTGGACTTGTTGGATTAGCACGTACAGCGCTTGCTCGTCGTAAGAAAGATTAAAGAAGGAAAAGCCGATTGGCTTTTCTTTTTTTAGTTTGTTTTAAGGGTGGTTTTTTGCTATAATGGGAGTGTAAAACTATAGTTTAATTTTAGAAAGGTACCTTTTTTTATGATTCATGTTAAAACAGCTGCTGCAGGCGTCATTTCCTTGGCAGCGGCACTAGCTGGCAGTGTGTCGGCTGATGAGGTAACACTTGGTCAAGGGTCAACTGCGGTTAAAAACGCGGATGGCACTTTTACACAAACACTGACGCTTAATGCTGATCCGACAACGACAACAAAAGTTAAACCAACCGATTTGTTGTTGATTTTGGATGGGTCAGGGTCACTTCTTGGAAAGAATGTGGCTAATGGTCCACGTGTGGTGGATACGGCTATTAAGGATGCTAAAGCTTTGCTTAATTCGCTTCCTGACGGTAGTCAGGTGTCGATTATGTCGTATACGGAAAATAATGGCGATTCTTATCATACGCCTTATTACACGAAGCTCTTGTCTAAGGCTGATGCGCTTAAAATGTTGGATGATTTAATTGCCTTGACACCAACAGCCAAAGAAGATTTTTATCGTGTCTGGACGCCTTATGCGGAAGCTCATAAGGATCAATTTTTACCTGTAAAGGATATGTCTTATGAAGATGCTTATGCCATGCAAGAGCATAAGCTAGATAATGTTTCTGTTGTTCAGTTCACTGATGGTTGGGGATATAAAATTTATAACAACGACCAATGGTTGACGGAAGATATTGACCATTCTTTTGCGGATTGGGCTAAGAAAAATGCCAAGACCTTTATGAGTGTGGTTTATCCAACCATTGAAGATAAAGAACGTGAACAAAAGAACAATTTCACTGAACCTTGGTCCATTCAACAAATGAAAAAAGCAGGACATCCAAATGCCTATAACGCGAATGGTGTGCCTGATGGGAAACGTGAACAAGACATCATTGATGCTTTTAAACATACAGCTATTGAAAAAGCACCGTCAACAGGGTCTATTTCTTTGACACCAAGTGGCTCGCTTCAGATTAAATCGGTGACAGTAACAGCACCTGATGGAAAAGTCATTGCTTCTAATGTTGCTGATTTGAGCAAAGTAAAAGCCTTTGACCAAAAAGGGGCTTATAAGGTTGCTTATACTTTTACTGGTGCAGGGTCTGTGACAGGTGATTTAACTATTGATGGTAAATCGGATAAAAAGACTGATACCTTAAATATGGTTGTGAAGCCTGCTGAACCTGCAAAACGAATTGAAAAAATTCCGTATCAAACGAAAACTGTTGATGATCCGACGCTTCCACTTGGAGAACGTAAAGTCGTTCAAAAGGGTGTTGAAGGCGAAAAAGAGATCACTGGTGGAACAACAACGTCATCTCGTAAATCGGTTGATTTGTTAGCGATTATTGATACGTCGCCTTCAATGGTTGAGAATTATGGACGTGCGCTTGATTCAGCTGAAAATTTGGTTAAATCAATGACGGATAATGATACCATTACTTTTGCACATTATCAAACCAATGGTCTTGATTCGTATAATACGGGTAACGGTAAAGCAGATGGTCCTAAAGCCAATTCAAAACCAATGCTTCTTGGGGCCATGACAGAGCCTATGACGAAAGCGCAAGCGATTAAGTATTTAGAGAATGCGAAGACCTTTAAAGTGGGTAGCACTGGCGTTTATATTGATGATTTCTTAACATCTCAAGAAAAATTGGGTTATAAATTCCAAAAAGAAGATGGGAAAGGTTTCCAAGATGTTTATATGGCTCATCACAAAGGTGATAGTACCATTTCAGTCATTCAGTTTACAGATGGTTGGATGGATAAAGAAGCCATTGATAGTGATTTTGCAGCTTGGGCGACAAAAAATGCAAAGACCTTTATGACGGTTTCGTATAAGAATAATGGTAGTGCCAATGGTGGACCTACTGATTTTTCAATTAATAATATGAAAGCGGCTGGTCATACCAATATTTATGATGAACGTCAGACGCCAATTGATGATGCGAAGATTGCTAAACAGTTTGAAGAAACAGCGACTGAAAAACAAGTACCTCGTAAAGAAACAGTGATTAAATTACCTGTTGATGAAATTGTTCATGTAGGTACCAAGAAAGAAGCAATGCATCCTGGAACGGTCTATCGTGCCAATCCAAATGAAACGGCAGGATCGATTAAGGTTGTTCAAGAAGAACAAGTAGGCGAACAAATTCCTGGTTCAGTAAATGTGGTTAATGGGTCTGATACGGTTAAATATACGCCTAAGGTAGATACAACGACGTCAAGTAAACGTTTGCCTCAAACAGTGGTTATCTTTACCGAAAAAGATACGGTTGGAAACCAATATTTTACAGGTAACGATGGCCCAGATGCGCATCAAGGCTATTATCCTGATGTAGATAAGTTTAAGGCGCTTTATAATAACATGATTCCAGGGGATCGTTTGATGTTTGTCTTGGATGAAAATCTTCCTGAAACTTTCCATGGTCAAGTCTTTGTTTATGAAAAAGGGAAAGATGAGCTTGTGAATAAACAAGCGGATATTTGGAAACATCGTAATGAAAAAGCATCTGCGGCAACAGGGGTTGATATGTTTAAGGCTGTTGGCATGACGGATGCCGAAGTGAAACGTGCCGATATTCGTTTTTCTATGGATGATTTGACTTCTAATGATCATATTATCGAGCAAAATACAGCGCTTAAAGACTTTATTACGGCTGGTAAGTTGTTGACGGTTAACATTGATACAAGTATGTATCCAAGTCATTCTTTTGATGCTCGTCGCCATACGGAAAATGCGCTTAAGAATGCGGGTATTAAATACACAACAAACAATAATGGTGTGATTACTGATGCCGATGTGCATGTGACAGAAGAACATAAACATACAGCGTCTGTGGCTGATCAAACGGTTGTGGTTTCTTCTAGTGACCCTGCGGTAACTCTTAAAGGGGTGACGGTGAATGGTAAAGCTTTTGGCGATGGTCAAAATGTAACGGCTAAACTAACGAATGTGCAACCAGGTGAGGTAGCTATTCAGTTTAGTTATGACGGTAAACCAACAAAAGATGCAACCATTACGGTGAGCGCCAATGGTCAAACGCTTAAAACCATTCCTGTGAAAGCTAGTACGACGGCAGGTTCGAATAAGCCAGGTCAAGAACGTATTATTGAAGTAGGTACAAAACCCAAGACAGATGTGACAAAATTATCATTTGAAACCAAGTATATCGAAGATCCTAATTTAGACCGTGGGGTTGAACGCATTGTTGAAGTTGGTAAAGAAGGGTTGTCATCAGTCACAACAACTTATGGTTTGACCCGTGACCGTGACGCTTATCGTGATAGTGACGATTATCGTGATCCTAATAAGGTGTCTAAGGGTGTTTTGAAAGAAATGGCTGAAGCGCCTAAGGTGACCCCTAAGGTAGACCGTGTCATTGCGCGTGGGACTCGTGGGATTACACGTTTTGTGGATAAGGTAACAGGTGTTGAATTAGTGGCGCGTGAAAAAGGCAATGTGGCGAAAAAAGATATTCCTGAGTATCGTTTTGTGACTACCGAAACGTCTAAAGAAGGTGACGTGACACATTACTATGAACAATTGGTAACACGTCATGTGGATAAAGCGACAGGTAAAGAGATTGCACCAATGGTTAAAGGTTTGACCAATAAACAGCCTATTCTTGGTTATCGTTTTGTAGAAACAAAGACCGACGTCAATGGTGATCGTCGTCATGTCTATGAACAAGTGTCAACGCACTTTGTTGATGAAGCTGGTAAAGAAATTAGTGGTACGGTTAAAGGCATTGTGGCTAAAAAAGACATTCCAAATTATACCTATGTTCGTCAAACAACGGCTGATAATGGCGATGTGATTCATGTCTATCATGCCATGATGACGCATTTTGTCGATGAATTGACAGGTGACGTGCTCGCAAAATCTGAAACGGGTAATCAACCTAAGAAAGATATTGCAGGCTTTACCTATCATACATCTAAGATTGATGGTGAAGGTGATATGCGTCATTTCTATAATGGTGTAGTGACGCGTTTTGTAGACCGTATTGCAGGTGCTGAAATTGCGCATTTTGAACCAGGACGTGCACCTAAGAAAGACATCAAGGGTTATCGTTTCTTTGGCACAACGGTTAATGATAATGGTCATACCCGTCATGCTTATGAAATGATTGTGACACGTTTTGTTGATAAAACAGGTAAAGAGTTGAAGAAATTTGAAAAAGGTCACGCGCAAGAAGCGAAAATTGATGGTTATCGTTTGGTGTCTAAAGAACTTAAAGACAATGGCTATTCAACGAAAGCTGAAGACAAAGACTTGATTTATACGTATGAAGAAGTGTTTACACAATTTGTAGATGAATCAGGTAAGGCGCTTAGTGCCAGTGAAAAAGGTCTTAAAGAGGCTAAAACGATTGATGGCTATCATGTGGTAGAAACCAAAGTAGTTCAAAATGGTGACCGTGTACACGTCTATGTGAAAGATGTTGTTGAGACGCCTAAGGTAGAGACACTTAAAGTGGAAACGCCTAAGGTGGATACGCCTAAAGTAGATACGCCTAAGGTAGAGACATCTAAAGTGGAACAACCTAAAGTGGAACAACCTAAAGTGGAACAGCCTAAGGTAGATACGCCTAAGGTGGATACGCCTAAAGTTGAACGACCTAAGGTGGATACGCCTAAGGTAGATACGTCTAAGGTAGATACGCCTAAAGTTGAACAACCTAAAGTGGAACAACCTAAAGTGGAACAACCTAAAGTGGAAGCACCTAAAGTTGAACAACCTAAGGCTGAACAACCTAAAGTGGAAACATCTAAGGTTGAAACTAAGGATGATAAAGGTAAGGTTATTGATATTAAGCCAACAACGGTTCGTGTGTCAAGCGATAATCTTATTCCTGCAAAGAATGTTGTTAAGGCGGATTCAAATAACGTTGATGTTGTGAAGGATGTGCCGAAGACGGAAACACCTAAAGTTGAACAATCTAAGACTGAACAATCTAAGGCTGAACAACCTAAGGCTGAACAACCTAAAGCTGAACAACCTAAGACTGAACAACCTAAGGCGAAAACAACGACTAATAAGGAACTCCCTGACGCAGGGGATACAACCTTGATGGCTCGTTTGTCAGCGATTCCAGTGCTTGGTCTTGGATTTGCCATGCTTCGTCGCCGTAAAGAACGTGAAGACTAGAAAATAAGGGTAGGTTTACCCTTATTTTTTTTGGGCTTTTTTGATATAATAAAGGTAATAAATGTAGTTTTAGAAAGTGAGAAATTTATGTCGAAGCAATTAAAGAAAGTGCTTGTTCCAGCAACCTTGGCGGCTGTTGTGGGTGGTGCTTTATATGATATGGATTCTTTTTATGTGCACGCAGATGGCATGACAACCGTTGTTGACGGTGGTCGTGACCTTGTTGAAAAGGATGTGCATGTGAATGGATCTGCACAAACGATTTATGTTAATTACCGTTACAATCGTCCTGATGGGGAACATTGGTCAACAGGGACAGCTAATGTGATTGGGAATAAAACGCTTGTGACAGCAGCACATTTGTTCTTAGATTGGAATTATGATAAGTTGTCTGCGATTACTGGTGTTGATTTTTATATTGGCGCTAATGGCGCAGCTGTGACTAATGGGGTACCGTCAGGTGATTTTAAAAAGATTACTATGACGGGGGACGAGTTCCGTAAGGCTGTTCATTTTTATAATAAAGATGGCTTTTTGAAACCACGGGAAAAAATTACCCAATTGATTGATGGTCAGCCTGATACAACTTATAGTATGGCTTCTAATGCTTATGATTTGGCGGCGATTACGTTACCTGATGTCTTTGCTTTTAAATCTAAAGAAGCAGGTCTTGGCTTGTCTGACCCAATGCGTTTAACATCGTCTTATGAATTACCTAAAAAGGGTGATACTATTTCTTATGTCGGTTATCCTGGAACGGGTAAGGGTATGGA
>ERZ1699236.276-NODE-276-length-15807-cov-2.213138_pt1 | contig 15807 bp, 14 predicted proteins | sample MGYA00581538_ERZ1699236 | MGnify/ENA primary metagenome ERZ1699236 (study PRJEB42319, sample SAMD00040336) | human oral metagenome | material: saliva | host: Homo sapiens | study: EMG produced TPA metagenomics assembly of PRJDB4115 data set (Metgenomic analysis of... | reverse complement strand
AACGGCTGTCGTTGTGTTGATTCTGGTGTGTTTCAGATTCATCTTGGTTGCCGTTGCCCCACCAATGCGGCTCGAAGCCTTCGATGCGTTCCACTTTCAAATCGCTGCCGGTCAGCTCTTTAATGGCTTCAAACATTTTTTGTTCGGTTTTATCCATCAAGGAAATGGCAACGCCATCGGCACCGGCCCGGCCGGTACGTCCGATGCGGTGGACGTAGTCTTCGGGTTGGGTCGGCAACTCGTAGTTGATGACGAAAGGCAACTCGGCAATATCCAGACCGCGTGCAGCAACATCGGTGGCAACCAAAACGCGTAATGTGCCTTCTTTAAAGGCGTTGAGGGTTTCCAGTCGGCTTTGTTGGGATTTGTCGCCGTGGATGGATTGCGCGGCGATATTGCGGCGGACGAGGTCGCGGGTAACTTGATCGACGCTTTGTTTGGTTTTGCAGAAAACAATAACTTGATTCATATGCAAATCAACAATCAGGCGTTCGAGCAGGTTGCGTTTTTTAAGTGCATCAACGGCAATGATGTGTTGCTCGACATTGGCGTTGGTGGTGTTTTGCGCGGCCACCTCGACCATTTCAGGCGTATGCATAAAATCTTGTGCAAGCTTGCGGATAGGCGGTGAGAAAGTGGCGGAGAAAAGCAGGGTTTGTCGCTGTTTGGGCAACATCTGCATGATTTTGCGGATGTCGTCGATGAAACCCATATCGAGCATACGGTCGGCTTCGTCGAGTACGACGATTTCAACTTTGTTTAAATTGATGTTTTTTTGTTTGACGTGGTCGAGCAGTCGGCCAACTGTGGCAACAACGATTTCGCAACCAGCGCGCAAGTCGGCAGTTTGTTTGTCCATGTTGACGCCGCCGAAGAGGACGGTGTGGCGCAAAGGAAGGTTTTTAATGTATGCCTGTACGTTTTGATCGATTTGATCGGCCAGTTCGCGGGTCGGGGTCAATACCAGCATGCGGACGGGGTGCATGGCCGGGGAAGTGCTGGATGTGGCGTAGCGTTTCAGGCGTTCGAGACTGGGCAGCATAAAGGCGGCGGTTTTGCCTGTGCCGGTTTGCGCTGCGGCCAAAAGGTCGTGTCCGGCCAAAGCCTTAGGAATGGCTGCGGCCTGGATAGGTGTCGGGTTTTCATAACCCTGATCGGTCAGTGCAGAGACCAATTCGCTGCCTAAACCGAGTGAAGAGAAAGGATTCATGATAGCGGCTTTCTGTTCAGACGGCCTTTTGCATAATAAGGCCGTCTGAAAAATCTGATTCTGAAATGGATAAACCGCAGTATGATTTTGATTCTGCGGTTTGAAAAAAGGGGGAGCGGAATAATCCGTCAAGTAGTTCATTATGCCATAAAAAGAGGGACTCCCCAAATGATGGTTGCGGCTAGAATTGACCAAGTTTTGATATTTTTATAGTTCAAAATCAGAAAAAATGACTGGCCTGCAAGGTTTTGAGTTTATTGAGGATTAAGCATTTGTCTTAACTTCAATAGAATTAATTTATCAAAAACTTACAGGCTGAAATGAAACTAAATTGTACTCACGTACTCAATATTGAGGTGCAGAGCTTGTTTTGCAGCCTGTATCTCCCGTTTAACGGTAAACCATAAAATTAAAATTTAGGAATATACAATTATGAAAACTTTATTGATCGCTCTTGCAACCGGTAGCCTGATGTTGGCAGCTTGTTCTTCTTCCAAACCTGCTGAAGAAGCGGCAGCGCCACGCGTCACTGTTGAAGAAGCAATGACCCAATGCCAACAGGCATCTGGTGAAAATGCTGACCGCGCTGTGTTTGATGCCTGCATGAAAGACAAAGGCTATCAACGTACTGCTGAATCAGCTGCTTCCGAGCCTGCTGCCTCTGAACCAGTAGCAGCGCCTGAGGCTGTTGCCCCTGAAGCTGCCGCATCCGAGCCTGCTGCTAAAGCTGCTCCTGCTAAAGCCGCTCCTGCAAAAAAAGCTGCTAAAAAAGTGAAAAAATAAGCTTCATAAAATTCAAGGCAGTCTCGCTCATCAATACTCCGGATGAAAGCAGGCTGTAGAGCAACTTGAATACAAAGGCCGTCTGAATATGTTTCAGACGGCCTTTGTTTCGTATATAGAATTGTTCGGCAATATAGTTTAATTCAAAAAAAGACGTGTACGGTTACACGTCTTTTTCAAAGAATCAGTTTTACTGTTTGTATTCGCTGCCGTCTTTGCGGAAAAGTTTTGGCTGCTCGCCTTTTTCTACGACCTCTTTATTGATGACGACTTTGGCTACGTCTTTCAAATCTGGCAGGGCATACATGGTGTCTAAGAGGCAGCGTTCGACGATAGAGCGCAGGCCGCGCGCCCCGGTTTTGCGTTCCATTGCCAGTTTGGCGATGCTGCGCAAAGCGTCTTCTTCAAACTCAAGGCTGACATCTTCCATTTCAAACAAGGTTTGATATTGTTTGACCAAGGCGTTTTTCGGTTCGGTCAAAATGTTGACCAAAGCGTCTTCGTCCAATTCCGCCAATGTGGCAATCACGGGCAGACGGCCGATCAACTCAGGAATCAAACCGAATTTAATCAAGTCTTCAGGCTCGACGGTTTCAAACAGGGCTGAAATATCGGCGTTTTCATCTTTGCTGTGTACCGCTGCACCAAAGCCGATACCTCCTTTTTCAGTACGTTGGCGGATGACTTTTTCCAAGCCGGCAAATGCGCCGCCGCAGATAAAGAGGATGTTGGTGGTATCAACATTGATGAATTCTTGGTTCGGATGTTTGCGTCCGCCTTGAGGAGGAACGCTGGCTACAGTACCTTCAATCAGTTTCAGCAAGGCTTGTTGCACGCCTTCGCCGGATACGTCGCGCGTGATGGACGGATTGTCGCTTTTGCGTGAAATTTTATCGATTTCATCGATATAAACGATGCCGCGCTGGGCTTTTTCAACGTCAAAATCACATTTGCCCAAAAGTTTGGTGATGATTTGTTCGACGTCTTCACCGACATAACCGGCTTCGGTCAAAGTTGTGGCATCCGCCATGACAAAAGGTACATCCAGTTTGCGCGCCAAAGATTGCGCCAACAGGGTTTTACCTGAGCCTGTCGGACCGATAAGCAGGATGTTGGATTTGGACAATTCGACTTTGCCGTTTGCTTTCGGGTGGCGCAGGCGTTTGTAGTGGTTGGAAACCGATACCGCCAAAGCTTTTTTGCGTGTTCCTGACCGATAACGTGGTCGTTGAGGTTGGCAACGATTTCGGCCGGGGTAGGCAGTTTTTTCTCGGCGTTTTCTTCTTTCGCTTTGACAAGCTCGTTTTCAATTTCGCCGAACTCGTTGTCTTGCAGCATTATGCCGCAAGTTTCTACACATTCGTTGCAGATGAAGGCGTGTTCGCCTTCGATCAGATTTTTAACGTCGTTTTCGGACTTCCCGCAGAATGAACAGGTGCGTTTTTCTTCAGACATAATAATTTCTTCGTATGGTTGTATGGAGGCTGTGTTGTAAAGGGGGAACAGATATTTCGGGCGTATTGCCGGATTGAGGGAATGCCTCTGACAAAGGAGCCTAAGTATAATGACTATCTTGTGTTTTTTCAAATCAGAGCAGGCATTGTGCCGTAGCGTCTAAGAAACAGATGCGGGCGTTGGATTTGAATATCTCGCTAACAAACGCAAAGTTTTCTCAACTCGCTTTACAATTAGCGAAAAATTTAACAGAATGTTGAATTAAATGTATTTTTTTGAATTGGCAGATATGAAATTCTATAAAACTTTAGGAATGGTATGGACAGGTGTGGCATTGGCCTTTGCTTCTGCGCCTGCCGTTGCCGATGATATGGATGTATTGGGACAATTTTTGGAGCAAAATTTCCCAGTTCAAAATGACCCGATGGAAGCTTTTGCGTTGAGCCATGCCGACCAAGTCGAAGCTCAGGCTGCTTTGGCCGGTCCTCTGCTTTCTTCGCAATCTGCTTTGATTTTCAATAATAAAACCGGTGAAGTGCTGTATCAGAAAAATCCAGACCGCGTCATGCCGATTGCCTCTATTTCCAAATTGATGAGCGCAATGGTGGTTTTGGATGCGCATCTCGATATGAACGAGCCTATCACGATTACCGAGGCTGAAATCGACCGTTTGAAAGGTACGGGCAGCCGTTTGAGCATCGGCACGACGCTGACGCGCGGCGAGTTGTTGCATTTGAGCCTGATGAGCAGTGAAAACCGTGCTACCCATGCATTGGGCCGTACCTATCCGGGCGGTATGAGTGCGTTTGTTGCGGCCATGAATGCCAAAGCGCAAAGCCTGGGTATGACCAGCAGCCGTTTCTATGAGCCTACCGGTCTGAATTTCCAAAATGTTTCCACTGCACGCGATTTGAACCGTATGGTTGCGGCAGCCAGCAAATATCCGTTAATCCGTAAAAATTCGACTTCAAATTACGGCTCGGTGTTGACGGCAAACGGCCGCCAAAACTACAAAAACTCCAATGCCTTGGTGCGTGAGGGCAGCTGGAATATCGAATTGCAGAAAACTGGCTATATCCGTGAAGCTGGACGTTCTATGGTGGTTAAGGCCAATGTACAGAATCAGCCGATTACCATCGTATTGCTCAACTCTCCGTCTTCTACAACCCGCGTAAACGATGCGCGTAAGATTGAGTCTTGGATGTTGCAGCGCCGTTCTTAAATGTTACGCTTAAAGGCCGTCTGAAACCGTTCAGACGGCCTTTTGTGTAAAGTGTATTAAATTTGGGTACAATATCGTTACATTAACTTAAAAACACAGAGAGAAAACATGTTGAAAAAATGGAATAAAAAATATTGGGCCGGCATGGGCGTGATTTTGGCTTTGACCGGCTGTACTTCTGTAGCGGATATGGTTGGCTACGATACTGCGACTTTAAATGAAGACGCGGCTAAAAGTTACTCACAAGTCATTCAAAAAGCGCGTGGTCAAAAAGCTTTGGATGTTTCATCTCCAACTGCCCAACGCGTTCAACGCGTGTTTGCACGCCTGCGTCCTCATGCTGAGCGCGCCAACAAAACCGGCGTGCCTTTCAACTGGCAGATGAACGTTATCCGCAGCAATGAAATGAACGCATGGGCCATGCCGGGCGGTAAAATGGCTGTGTACACCGGTATCGTAGAAAAATTGAAGCTGACGGATGATGAAATTGCCGCCGTTGTCGGCCATGAAATGACCCATGCTTTGTTGGAACACAGCAAAAAAGCTTTGGGCGGACAAGTATTGACTGGCTTGGGCGGTTCGATTTTGGCCAGCTCAACCGGTGTGGATGGCGATTTGGTTGGCTTGGGTGCAGATTTGTTGGCGACCAAACCGTTCTCACGCCATCAGGAAAGCGAAGCGGATGCCGGCGGTGTGCGTTTGATGGCTGAAGCAGGCTACAACCCTGAGGCTGCGGTAAGCGTGTGGGAAAAAATGAACAAAGTACAGGGCGGCAGCTCATTGTCTATTTTGTCGACCCACCCGACCAATCAGGCGCGTATCAATGCAATCCGCAAAATGTTGCCTGAAGTAATGCCGATTTATCAGAAAAACAAACGTTAATTCGATGTATTGATGATTTTGCCGGTTTGAACAGATGATTCAAACCGGCAAAATTTTATGGTTTCAGCCTGACAGTTTGGCAAATTTATCCCAATTTGCTTGAACGTACGCTGCCGCAGTTTCCAAGTCTTCGTCGGCAACGTCATAATAATCGCCATCAAGCTCTTCAAAATCGGGAAAAGTTTTGCGGATTTCATCGAAATCCCTTTGTTCATCTGCCATTTTTTCAATGGCTTCGCCGTATTTTTCGTACAGGGCTTTGGCTTTGTCTAAGATTTTCGGTATCGGTTTGATGCGCCAGCGGCGCAGGCTGTCGGCAACCGGGTTGCCGAAGATGTATTCTCCGTATCCTGAAGCGATAAGCTGGACAAAGCCGCCTTCTTGAATCTGGCTGTCGAGATAGCAGAGCGCGGTCAATGTATGCTGTTCGTCGTTGAGGCCGGACATTTCCTCGTCGCCCGCCTGTTCGGTGTGGTCCAAATAGGCTGCGCTGAGTGTATAAAGAAATGAAGCGGAATCGGAAGTGTCGAAATCTTGAATGCTAAGCAGGGTGGTCATCATCATTAAAGGCCGTCTGAAAAAAGTGATTATATAATGTTTTCAGTCTGAACCTAGCGGCCGTTTTGCTTTACAATATCGGAAGATAAGAAAACATAGTGAGGAACCAAACCATGAGTACACAATCTGAAAAAAACGTTGTAGTCATCAAGCCGCAGGATTTGCCGCTGCATTGCTCCGGCCCTAATCATGAAACATGGAACGGCCATCCGCGCGTGTTCTTGCCGATTCAGTCCAACAGCGAGATTGAATGCCCGTATTGCAGCACTTACTACCGTCTTGATGGCGAGATTCCGCATCACCATTACTAATCTATGCCTATGTTGAACAAAATCATCTGCGCTTTGTGCCTGAGTTTGTGCGCTGCGTGTGGCTCGTATAAGGCCGTGCGCCCTGATGCGCCGTTACCGGTCATTGCACAGGCGCAGACGTATTCTGTCCGTTATCAATCCGCACAAGGTCGGACGATTACTGCAATTTATATCAACAGCCACAGCCCGATGATGGTTGAGCTGCGTGAAGGCAATACGGTTGAGAAACTGGTGCAAGTCCGCTTGCGCAGTCAGGGCGTAGAGTACGCCAATCCAAGCTCGCGTTGGCAGATTGGTGATGGGTTTGCCGTATTGATTCGCGGCGGAAAAGAAGTTGTATTTAAAGAGATTGTGGAATAGGGCGGTTTAGCCTTTAGCCAAATATTTGATTAAAGGTTTGGGCAAACCATAATCCGTCAAATGTTCCGATGATACCCAAAGGCCGTCTGAAAGATGTTCAGACGGCCTTTGTTGCGTCTGAAAAGGGGTAATCATCAATAAGCGGTGGGTCAGGCGGTGGGTAAACGTGGTTTGTTCTTCGAGGCCGTCTGAAACAATGCCGAAGCGTTCGGCGTAAGCATACAAATCGTCTAATTTTTCAAAACAGGGTACGCAATATAGACCGCCCCAAATGCCTTTTGCAGGGCGTTTTTCAAGCAATAATGCGCCGTCTTGGTTGCGAATAATCAGCCAGTAAAGCGGCAGGGTATGTACTTCAAGGGCGGTTTTTTTGCGCGGCAGCTCGTCAATGCGGTTTTGCTTTTTTGCTTCGCAGATGTCTGCCATAGGGCATTGATGGCACAAAGGTTTTGTCCGTTTGCACACGGTTGCGCCCAAGTCCATCAAGCCTTGCGTGTAGGCAGGCATATCGGCGTTTTCAGACGGCAGTAGGCTTTCGGCAAGCGTCCAAAGCGAGTTTTCAAATTTTTTGTCTTGCGGATTGCCGTCTTGGGCAAAGACACGGCAGAGAACGCGTTTGACGTTGCCGTCCAAGATGGTTTCGCGTTGGTTGAAAGCAAAGGCAGAAATGGCAGCGGCGGTGCTTCTGCCTACGCCGCAGAGCGTTTCCAAGTCTTTGCGCTCGGATGGAAAGATACCGCCGAATTGTCCGACGACTTGTTGTGCGGCTTTGTGCAGATTGCGTGTGCGGCTGTAATAGCCCAAGCCTGCCCATAAAGATAAAACCTCGTCTTGCGGCGCGGCGGCAAGCGATTGCACGGTTGGGAATTTGGCTAAGAAACGCGGATAGTAGTCCAATACGGTGGCAACCTGCGTTTGCTGGAGCATGATTTCTGAAAGCCAGACGAAATAAGGATCTTTGACCTGCCAAGGCAAGTCGTGACGGCCGTGTTGCCGTTGCCAATCAATGAGTCGGCGTGCGAATGATGTGGGTGTGTTCATTAATATTTACCTTTTAATTATTTATTTTTAAAACAATACGTTATATCATAATATTATAAATAATAATCAGAATTGACTTATCTGGTGGAGGGGTATATAAATATAGTTAACGTGGATTTACGCAGTATTGTTAAAGTTTATTAACCGCTCAAGGAGATTCACATGAAAGCAATGGTTTATCACGGCGCAAACGACATCCGTTTTGAAGAAAAACCCCGCCCTCAAATTATCGATCCGACCGATGCAGTCGTCAAAATCGTTAAAACCACGATTTGCGGTACTGACTTGGGTATTTGGAAGGGGAAAAACCCTGAAGTTGCCGACGGTCGTATCCTCGGTCATGAGGGCATCGGTATTGTAGAAGAAGTCGGCGATGCTGTAAAAAACATCAAAGTCGGTGATAAAGTCATTATTTCATGTGTCAGCAAATGCTGTACTTGCGACAACTGTAAAATCCAACTTTATTCACACTGCCGCAACGGCGGTTGGATCTTGGGCTATATGATTGACGGTACTCAGGCCGAATACGTCCGTACGCCTTATGCCGACAACAGCTTGGTTCCGCTGCCTGACAACGTCAACGAAGAAGTTGCCCTGTTGTTGAGCGATGCCTTGCCGACCGCCCACGAAATCGGCGTGCAATATGGCGATGTGAAACCCGGCGATACCGTATTCATCGCAGGTGCAGGCCCTGTCGGTATGTCTGCGTTGTTGACTGCGCAACTGTATAGCCCTGCCGCCATCATCGTTTGCGATATGGATGAAAACCGCTTGAAACTGGCGAAAGAATTGGGCGCGACCCATACCATCAACCCTGCTTCCGGCGATGTGAGCAAACAAGTTGCCGCTATCGTCGGCGAAGACGGCGTAGATTGCGCCATCGAAGCGGTCGGTATCCCTGCAACTTGGAATATGTGCCAAGACATTGTGAAACCCGGCGGCCATATTGCTGTGGTCGGTGTACATGGTCAATCCGTTGATTTTAAACTGGAAAAACTGTGGATTAAAAACCTTGCCATCACAACGGGCCTGGTTAACGCGAATACCACCGAGATGCTGATGAAAGCCATTTCCAGCAGCTCAGTGGATTACACCAAAATGCTGACCCACCGTTTCAAATTCAGCGAATTGGAAAAAGCTTACGATGTATTCAAACACGCTGCTGAAAACCAAGCCATGAAAGTGGTTTTGGAAGCGGATTGATTTGAAAATCGCTTAATATGTCGCTGATTATAAAGGCCGTCTGAGCATTCAGACGGCCTTTTGGTATGGTTTTATTTTTTCTTCAACCAAACGCCGCTTTCGATATGGTGGGTAAATGGGAATTGGTCAAACAGGGCGGCGCGTTCGATGGTATGGGTTTGACAGAGCGTGTCGAGATTGGCGCGCAGGGTCTCAGGATTGCAGGAAATATAGAGGACGTTGTCGAATTGGGCAACCAATTTGAGCGTCTCATCATCAACACCGGCGCGTGGAGGATCAACAAAAATAGTTGAAAAATCATAGTTTTTTAAGCCGATACCTTGTTCTTGCAGGCGGCGGAATTCACGGTTTTGCGTGTAGGCCTCGGTAAATTCTTCCGCAGACAGACGGGCGATTTTGAGATTGGTAATTTGGTTGGCTTCAATATTCCATTGGGCGGCATTGACGGAAGTTTTGGAAACTTCGGTTGCCAGCACCTGATTGAAATGTGGTGAAAGCGGCAGGGTAAAATTGCCGTGGCCGCAGTACAGCTCAAGCATGTCTTTGCCTAAGTTTTGTGCTGCATTACACGCCCACGTCAGCATTTTTTGGCATACTTGGGCATTGGGTTGGGTAAAGCTGCCCTCGATTTGACGATAGCGGAAGGTTTTGCCGTTGACTGTCAATGCTTCGGTCACAAAATCTTGGCTTAATACGATTTTTTGTCCGCGGCTGCGGCCGATGATATGAATGCCCAAATTGTGCGCCAGCTCTTGCGCGGCTTGTTGCCATGCTTCGTTCAGCTTCTTGTGGTAAATCATGGTAACCAGCATTTCGCCGCTTAAAGTAGACAAAAATTCGACGGCGTACCAGCGGTTTTTCAGCTCGGGATGATTGGATGCGGCTTCAATCAGTTTCGGCATCAAGGCATTGATGAATTCGGACGCAGCAGGAAATTGGTCGCAACGGATCAGGCTTGCCCCGCTTGCCTTTTGCCCGCGCTCAAACATGGCGTAAAACATTTCGCCGCCTTCATGCCAGATGCGGAACTCGGCACGCATTCTGTAATGCTGTTCCGGAGATTCAAAGACTTCGATTTCTGGAAAATCCAGTCCTTGGAAAAGTTGCTGAAGATATTGCTTTTTGTCGGCTAGTTGTTGCTGGTAGGCAGTCATCGGGGCAGTCTTTCAGAAAATAATGGCGAATTATAATATAGTTGGCGCAAAGATACGAAAGGCCGTCTGAAACATCGGTTTCAGACGGCCTTTGATTTCAAAGCATCAGCTTATCAATCAGCCTTGCATTTGTTTGGCTTGAACGGCAGTCAGGGCGATGGTAAAAACGATGTCTTCAATCAATGCGCCGCGTGACAAGTCGTTAACCGGTTTACGCAAGCCTTGCAGCAACGGGCCTACGCTCAGGACGTTGGCGCTGCGTTGTACGGCTTTGTAAGTACAGTTGCCGGTATTGAGGTCTGGGAAAACCAAAACGGTTGTTTGACCGGCAACAGCGCTGCCCGGAGCTTTGGATTTGCCGATAGATGGAACGGTAGCTGCATCGTATTGCAACGGACCTTCGATAGCCAAATCAGGGCGTTTCTCTTTCGCCAGTTTGGTGGCTTCGATCACAGCATCGACATCAGGGCCGCTGCCTGAGTTGATGGTGGAGTAGGAAATCATGGCTACTTTTGGATCGATACCGAAGGCTTTGGCGCTGTCGGCAGATTGGATGGCGATGTCGGCCAGTTGTTCCGGAGTTGGGTTCGGATTAACCGCGCAGTCGGCAAATGCCAATACTTGGTTAGGCAACAACATGAAGAATACGCTGGATACGAGGCTTGCACCAGGAGCGGTTTTAATCAGTTGCAGGGCAGGGCGGATGGTGTTGGCAGTGGTGTGGACTGCACCGGAAACCAAACCATCCACGTCGTTTTGAGCCATCATCATGGTACCCAGTACGACGGTGTCTTGCAGTTGTTTGCGGGCATCTTCAGGAGTCAGGCCTTTGGATTTACGCAATTCGCACATTGGCTCAACGTATTGCTCAACCAAAGTAGCAGGATCAATGATTTCCAAAGAATCAGGCAGGGAAATGCCGCGTTCTTTAGCAACGGCTTCAACTTCTTCGCGGGTAGCCAACAGTACGCAACGAGCGATGCCTTTTTCGTGACAGATAGCGGCAGCGGCGACGGTGCGCGGTTCGGCGCCTTCAGGCAGGACGATGCGCATATCGGCTTTGCGGGCGAAATCGATCAGGTTGTAACGGAATTGGGCTGGAGACAGGCGTTTGGCTTCGCGTTTGGCCAAAGCGGATACGTCTTGCAGTTTGTCGCTGGAGCCGAAGAAAGTCAGGCCGGTTTGCTCGGCAACTTGTGCGCCTAAAGCAGCGGCTGCGCCGTCAATGATAAAGCCTTCCAATAAGCCCGGGGAGTTGGTGTAGAGCTGTTTGGCGAGGTTTAATTGTTGGGCGATGGCGGCTGCGTCGGTGTTGTCGGATTTCAGCGCCAATACAACGCCTGCGTCCAAAGACAACGCCAATTCGACGTTTTTGCCTGCCAAGAACAATTTGTCCGCATCAGGAGTGATGCCTTCGATAACGAGGTTATCTGCGTTCAATGCTGCAACTTTACCGACAAGTGCGTCAAACCAGTCGTCGCTCTTGCCTTGAGCCAACAGGGCTTCTGTAGTGGAGTCAACGGCTTGGAAAACTTGCGCATTCAATGCCGCTGCAAATGCTTTTGCCGCTGCATCGGCGCTCAGGCCGGTAGATACCGGTGCGATCAGGATTTTTGCCATTTTGTGTCCTCTCTTTCGTTAATTGTAGAAGGGTGTTGCTGGGGCGCAGCTGGTGCTGCATTTTATCACTTTGGGATAATATATACACGGTCATATTGACATATGTCATCAGGCCGTCTGAAAAGTATAAACGCAATGGACCAAATCCATCAATCCCCCATGGCTGCCAAAAGCTCGGCTTGATGCTCGGCAATCAGGGCGTTGGTGATTTCTTCCAAATCACCGTCCATTACAAAATCCAGCTTGTGCAGGGTAAGGTTGATGCGGTGGTCGGTCACGCGGCCTTGGGGATAGTTGTAGGTGCGGATGCGCTCGCTGCGGTCGCCGCTGCCGATGAGGGATTTGCGTTCGGCGGCTTCTTTGGCTTGGGCTTCGCGTTTTTGCGCGTCGTTTAAGCGGGCAGCGAGGACTTTCATCGCCTGCGCCTTGTTGGCGTGTTGGCTGCGGCCGTCTTGGCATTCGACTACCATGCCTGTGGGCAGGTGGGTGATGCGGACGGCGGAGTCGGTTTTGTTGATGTGCTGACCGCCCGCGCCGGATGCGCGGAAGGTGTCGATGCGCAGGTCGGCGGGGTTCAACTCGATGTCTTCCAGTTCGTCCGCTTCGGGCATAACGGCGACGGTACAGGCGGAGGTATGGATACGGCCTTGGCTTTCGGTGGCGGGGACACGTTGCACGCGGTGGCCGCCCGATTCGAATTTCAGACGACTGTACGCGCCCAAGCCGACAATGCGGGCGATGACTTCTTTATAGCCGCCCAGTTCGCTTTCGTTGGCGGAGACGATTTCAACCTGCCAGCGGTTGCGTTCGGCGTAGCGACTGTACATGCGCAGCAAATCGCCTGCAAACAGCGCGGCTTCGTCGCCGCCCGTTCCGGCGCGCACCTCGATGAAGATGTTTTTGTCGTCGTCGGCATCTTTGGGCAGCAGCAGTTTTTGCAGTTCGGTATCGAGCGTGTCGATTTTGGCTTTTGCCGCTTCGATTTCTTCGGCGGCAAAGTCTTTCATTTCGGGGTCGGACAGCATTTCTTCGGCATCCGCCAAGTCGCTTTGCGCCAGTTGATAGTTTTGGAACACTTCGACCACGGGCGTCAATTCGGCGTGTTCGCGCGTGAGCTTGCGGTAGTTGTCCATATCGGACGTGGCTTCGGGCTGTCCGAGGAGGTGGGTGACTTCTTCCAAACGGTCGGATAGTTGTTGTAATTTTTCGATGATGCTGGGTTTCATGTAAGTCTTTCTTTGAAGGTCGTCTGAAAGGTTTTCAGACGACCCGTTACGGATTGGCGCGGATGATAACCGATTACTTTTCCGTATTGCAGATCAGTGCAGTTTGCGGGTGGTGATTTCTGCCGCTTTTTCCTTCAATACGGGGATGTAGCTGCTGTTGCGGTACATCACGACGCTTTCCTTCGGCGATGCCGCGCTGACGGCGGCCAAAATCAGCGTGTCGCCCTGTTTGTAGAAGGCGATGTCGGATTTGTGTTGCGCGAACCAGTTTTCCTGATGCTCGAAATCTGTGCCTTGCGGGGCGAGGGCTTCGAATTCTTCGCGGCTCAGACGCGGGTAGGGCGGATGGAGCGCGTCGAATTCCTTTTTCGCTTGGGGGAACGTTTTTTTAGACGGTATCAGCATGATGTTTTGCAACGTGTCGTGCGTATCATCGAATTGGAAAACGATAATCGAACCGTCTGCATCGGGCATTGAGTAGGCATTGTTCATCGGAACGGACGTGCCGTTACTGTAGCCTATGGTGCTGGAGGCCGCCTTAGCAAGTTGCGGATGCTTTTTCAGCGCGTCGGCCACTGTGGCTTTGCCCATGGTCAGGCCGTAGGGCGACGGATTGTCGGGATGAACGGCTTGTTTCGCCTGTGCGTCGGCGGCGGCTTTGATGGCGACACTGTTGTCGGTGCGGGTGGTTTCATTGACTTCGAAAGAACAGGCTGCCAGTATGACACAGGCTATCAGAGAATATAGGCATTTCATGGCATTTCCTTATCGTGGCCGTGCTGTTGCTTTTCGAGGGGCGGGCAGCATTTCTTCAGCATCCGCGGGCTGTCCGAGGAGGTGGGTGACTTCTTCCAGTCGGTCGCTGAGTTGTTGTAGTTTTTCTAAGATAGACGGCTTCATAAATTTTCCAAAATACGGATGCCGTCGAGTGGTCTGCAACGGCGAAATAAGGAGTCATTATAATGGGTTTGAATGAAAATTCAACAAGATATGATTGATTGGAAAGGCCGTCTGAAACTTGTTTTTGAGTTTCAGACGGCCTTTTTCATATGGGCTTATTTAGGAGCAGCCAAGATGCCTGTTTGGTTCAGCAGGAACAAAACGGTAAAGCCGGTCAAATAAATCAAACCGATAATGGCGAGGAAATTCATGCCCATGGTCAGTTTGTGGCGTTTGTCGCCTTTGACGAGGCGGTAGTTCAGCCAAGCGAACACGGGAGCAGAAACGAAGGCGGTAATCATGGCGAACTTGAGCAGCTCCGCCATCGCGCTGTTGAACCAGAAAATCACTGCCAAGCCCGTACCTGCGACCCAAACGTTCCAGGCGAACAGTTCGACGTTGCCCGTTTTGTCTTTGCCGCGCAGCAGGCGTACCGGCTCGGCAATCGCGCGCGCGTAGCCGTCCACTACGGTAATCGTTGTGCCGTACATACAGGCGAAGGCGATGAATGCGACCATCGGACGCGACCAGTCGCCGATGGTGACGGCGTACATATTAATCAGTTGGCCGACATATTTGCCACCGGCCATTTGTACTTCCTCGCCGTTGCCGTATTGTACATATGCACCCAAGGCGAGGAAAACGACCGCCAAAATCGCGCTGGTAATGTAGCCGACGTTGAAGTCAAAAATGCCGTCGCGGTAGCTGGAAGGGTTGATGCGTTGTTTTTCAGTAACCCACAAAGAGTTGATGGCGGAAATTTCAATCGGCGCAGGCATCCAGCCCATCAGTGCGATGAGGAAGCCCAAGCCTGCCAGTGTCCACGGGGTAGGCTCGATAAAGTCGGGTTTCATCTGCATGCCGCGCGACATGGCGATGGCGGCTGCGGCGACTGTGGCAATCGTCAGGCTGACGATGATGATTTTGGAAACATTGTCCAAGGCTTTGTAGCGTCCGCTTGCCAAGATAATCAGGCAGGAAGCCATAATCAGCGCGGAGATTGCGCCGACATTCAGCGTCAGCGAGGGAATCGCCATTTTGACGATGGCGGCGGTCACGATGGCGACCGCACCTGCGTTAATCGTTGCTGAGATAACGCACAAAATCAGGAATACCCACAAATAAACGCGGCTTTTTTCCGCATAGCCTTCAATCAGGCTTTTGCCCGTATCCAGCGTGTAATGCGCGCTGAAACGGAAAAACGGATATTTGAAGAGGTTGGTCAAAATGATAATCAACGCAAGCTGCCAGCCGTAAAGCGCACCCGCCTGCGTCGAGGCAATCAGGTGCGAACCACCGACCGCCGCCGAAGCCATCATGATTCCGGGCCCCAGCGCATTGATTTTGCTTTTCCAAGTCGAAGCGTGTGTATGTTGTTCAGACATCTATTCTCTCCGTCTTTTTCAGACGACCTTCACAAAAAAAGGCATATTTTAACGTAAATCAAAATCCTGAATGGTGAATATTGGAAAACATTATGCTGAATTTTGGATAAAAAATACTAATCAAATAAAAAAATAGGATATTCAGGAAATTTTATGCCTAAAAACCTTTTTCAGACGACCTTGTATCGCTTTTTATTCCTGTTTGTCCGTGTTAAACAGGAGGTGTTGGGAAATGGGCGGAAACCGATGACAAGCGCGCCATAGCGGTTTTGTCAGGGTTTCACTATAATATTCAACCTGTTCTACGCTAGGATGGGCAGGCGGTTCGGTCTATATAGTGGATTAAATTTAAATCAGGACAAGGCGACGAAGCCGCAGACAGTACAGATAGTACGGAACCGATTCACTTGGTGCTTCAGCACCTTAGAGAATCGTTCTCTTTGAGCTAAGGCGAGGCA